>JACCDX010689332.1_pt1 | contig 15597 bp, 12 predicted proteins | sample 7449681 | NCBI WGS metagenome assembly JACCDX01 (sample SAMN15323450, study PRJNA562643) | freshwater metagenome | isolation source: river surface water | place: USA:Blue River Watershed | collected 2017-08-18 | reverse complement strand
TAAAGACCGACGAACAGAAATTGCGTAGTCTAATCGCAGATGAAGCAAAAATGATGCCGATGCTAGACAATATGCAGGCAACTATCAAACAATTAAAAGCAAAGCAAACATTCCGTCTTGCATTGCTTAATCAACTGTTAGAATCCAACGATTCTGACTAAATATCAGTGAAAACAAATTAAGGAGAAAACAAATGAAACTTTCACAAATCTCAAGCGAACCTAAATTAATTGAACTTTCTATTGATGACGAAGAAGTTATCAAGGAATATGCAGAACCTCTAGTATTCTATACTTGGGACCGTCAGCCAATGGATGTGTTCACACGCATTGCTAATATCGGCGAAAACGGTGATATGCCAGTTCTATTAGAAATCGTAAAGACATTGATTCTTGATGAAGAAGGTAATCAAATTCTTACAGAAAAGAATATGTTGCCAACAAGCATTCTAATGAAGGCAATGAATAAGGTTACTGAGCAACTGGGAAAGTAACAAGTGATGATATTGATGTAAAAAGTCAAAAGATGCTCTCCATTATGCAAATAGATGGAATAGCAAAACGGTATGGAAAATTACCGAGTGAAGTTATGAAAGATGCAAACACTTTTGATTTGTATGTTTTAGATGCAGCATTGACTTATGAACATTATCATCACAAAAAAGCAATGAATAAGGGTCAGGAACCAGTAGATAACTACAGTACTGATCAATTATTAAAGATATTCAACCAAGAAAAGGCAGGCCCAATTGTTAAGGATAAGCGTTAAATTCAGTAATAATACTGGTAAAAAACTTAACAAAATTGAGCAGCAATTGCGCCAATTGCCTGCTCAAGCCGCTGATGTGTTTAAAGAAAATACACCAATTAAATCTGGTAATGCAAGAAGCAAAACAGGCCTGAGGGGACAAGATAGCATCGTTGCTGATTATCCATATGCTCAAAAGTTAGATGATGGATACAGCAAACAGGCCCCTCAGGGTATGACAAAACCTACAAAACGCTACATTAAGCAGCGCCTAAAACAAATCTTTAAAGGATTATAAGAATGGCAGAAAATATTGAAATTAATGTAACTGGCAATGCCAATGAACAACTAAAAGCCATTCAAGGTAATCTTAAGGGCATTCAAAGTTCAACAGCCGGCGTTGCAAGTTCGGTTAATGGTCTTGCTGATTCCTTCAAGGGTCTTGCTGCTGCTATTGGTATTGGTACAATTGTCAATTATGCAGACCAAATGACCTCATTACAGAATAAGTTGCGTGCATTCAGTGCTTCACAGGAAGAAGCAAATCAAAAGTTTGCTGATATTGCTGCTATTGCTAGTCGTTCACGCAGCGAAATCGGCGCTGTTGGTGATTTATATGGTAAAATGTCAATTGCTTCACAGCAGTTAGGTATTTCACAGGGGCAAGTTGCTCAAATTACTGAAACATTTGCCAAGTCACTTAAAGTAGGTGGTGCAAACGCACAAGAATCAGCAAGTGCTATCCTTCAATTCAGTCAAGCGATGGGTTCTGGCGTACTTCGTGGCGAAGAATTTAACGCAGTGTTTGAAGCATCACCAACAACTATGTTAGAACTCGCAGATGCATTGGGTGTTCCTATTGGACAAATGCGTAAACTTGCTGAAGATGGTAAATTAACATCTGAGGTCGTTACTGGTGGTATCTTAAAGATGACCGATGCAGTTAATGAAAAGTTTGGCAAAACGGTACCGACTATTGGCGAGAGTTTACAGCAAATAGGTAACAATGTTATTATGCTGTTTAACAATATTGAGCAATCTACTGGTGTATTCAGTACTATTGCAGAAGTTATTGCAGTTGTAGCAAAACATCTTGATGTATTAGGCATTGCGATGGGTGTTGCGTTCGGTGCTTATATGCTTGCTAATGTTCAAAAAATGACATTAGCAATGCGAGCCTTTGCAGCAAGCAACCCATTCACATTAATTGCTATGGCAGTTGGCGTGCTTGTTGTTACTGTTGCTGAACTTATTGAAACCTATGGTAGTTTTGGCAATGCTATGAAAGCCGTAGGTAATATGGCTATTGGTGTTGTCAATAGAATGATTAACGCCTATAAAGCCTTTGGTATCTTTATTGGTAATCTTATGGTTGGCGTCGGCAAGGCTATTCTTGCTGGTCTTAATCCATTCAGTAACAAATCAGCAATGGGCGAATTGCAAGCAGGATTTCAAAAAGGTCTTGCTGCTGCACAAAGGCAATTGGCTGCTGCCGGCCCAATCAAATTCAGATTTGATGTAGCACCTGTCGCTACTCCTAGAGTAAATGCACCTGCCGGAGGAAGAACTAACTTCCCTGGCGTAGGTGATGTTGCTGGTACCGGCAGAGGTGGTAGAGGTGGAAAATCTGCGGCAGAAGAGGCTGCGGAAGTAGCAGAAAGAATGCGTGAACAAGCAGCCGCAGCAAGACAGGTAACACAAGAACTTATTGCTCAAAATGCTGCATCAAATGAAATGCGTGAACTTGAAATTAGTTTACTTGGTGTAGCATCAGAGTATGGAAATCTAATTAAAGCAAATGCTCAAGCAAGAGCAACATCCGCAGAAGAAATCAGAGGGCTTGAAGCCAAAATTGCTGAAGAACAAGCAAAGGGCAAAGAGGCTAATGCTGGTGTAATTGAAGAACTTAGAAAGCAGATTGAAGAAAAGAATAAGCAATTAGATGCTACTCTTAGATTAAATGATGCTGAGTATCAAAGAACTATTCAATTAGGTCTACAGAAAAATGCATTACAAGAGCAACTTGGCATTATTGACCATATGGGTCAATTACAGGCAACTTTAGATGCTGAACGATTCCGTAGCGCATTGATTCAGGGTAAAATCAGCAAAGAAGATTACGATAGACAAACTTCTTTATTCCAACTTGAACAAGAATATAATACTCGTCGTGAACAAAATGCAGCAACCTTAGCGCAATTAAGAGCAAATGCTGCTGGCGCTGTAAGTTTGGAAGCAGATGCTCTAGAAAGAACAATGAAATTAGATGAGGCTCGCTTTGCACTTAGAAAAGGCCAAATCACTATTGAGCAACAGTTAACTGAACGCCTAAGAAATAGTAGTAAAGCAGGATTCCGTGCTGCTATTGAAAACGCTAAAAGAATTACCGAACCTTTCTATGTTGCTGAACAATCAATGAATAGTTTCTTTAGTAATATGGGCAGTGCATTGGATAACTTTGTTGATACCGGTAAGTTCAAGTTTGGTGACTTTGCCAAATCTGTAATCGCTGATCTTGCTAAGATTGCATTAAAAGCCGCAGCAACTAAGTTAATTACAAGCATATTTGGCGGCATCTTCGGTAAAGCAGCAGGTGGTCCTGTTATAGCGAACAAGCCATATATCGTTGGTGAACAAGGTCCAGAACTATTCGTACCTAACAGTGCTGGTTCTATTATGACTAATGCATCATTGAACAAGAATGCAGGTGCTGATTCTGGAATGGGCGCAACAGTCAACAATACATACATCACAAACAACATTAGTGCAATTGATAGTCGTTCAGTAGCACAGATGTTTGTTGAGAATCGCAAATCTTTACTTGGAGCATCAATGATGGCTCGTAAAGAAATGCCGTACGGAGGTTAATAAAAACAATTATGTCAGGATTACAAACAATAATTGACAAATGCAATGGATTGAACATTGACCGTCGTAAGATGGTTGGCATTCAATACTCTCGCAACGAGTCACCAAGAACAAGTCAAACTCCAACATTCAACCCTTGGCGTTTTGTGTTAGATATGCCTTCAAGTTTGCGTTACTATCAAGCAAGAGCATTGCTAGAACAACTTGATACGCTAGACCGTAATACACCGCAGGTTGTTACATTCGCTAACAATCCCTGCTTGTCTTGGATATTCAAGTATCAGGGTAGTTTAAGCACCACGCAATTGAATGGCATTACAGTACAATCATTTGTAGGCAATCAGTTAGTCTTGACTAATCTTCCAGCAATTAGCGCAACTCGTGTATTGTTTGAACCAAATGATTTGATACAGATAGGTAATTATACATTTCCCTTCACAAGCACTACGCAAGTAACAAGAGGGACTGGTACAACTGTTACAGTAACAACTAATAGACCTAACATTATTACTGGTCCAGTAGCAGCACAAAACATCATTGCAGGTAATGCGTGTAGTTTTTATATGTTTTGCCCTAATATGCCTACTTACAAGTTAGTACCAGGTGGCGCAGCAAGAGAAAACGGCGTAACAATCAATAACGCATTAATTGAATTCAGTGACACATTCAACTTGTATGAATGGGTTGCAGCAGCATAAGGAATAAATGAATGGATAATATCCCAGAAGTAGCGAATAGCCCGCCCAGTATTAATACTGCGGAGTTCGTAAAATTAACAATTTATAATGAATATGGAAACATTGCAAATGTTACTGTTCATACTTTCAGCACTGCCTACAGCAATGTAGTTATTGATGGTACAACTTACTTACCACTTGGTGGTTTGTTAGCAGTTGGTACGCAGCCAAGAGACTTGCGTGTTACATCAGCAGATACAAGTATGTCATTATCAGGCATCAGCGGAAACAACATTGCAATTGTATTAGGTACCAAACTAAAGGGTAGCAAGTTAGAAATCCTTCGCGGATTCTATGATGCAAACTATACTCTAACAAATACATATCCAAGATTTACTGGCATTGTCACAAGTTATGGTATTGCTGAAGATTTAGAAACTAATTTCAATGGGCCTACTGATAACTTTGTTGTCACTGTAAACGCAAGTAGTTATAAGACTGTTCTTGAAAATCGTATTGCAGGTCGTAAGACAAACAAAAGCAGTTGGCAAGTATTCAATTCTACAGACAGTTCAATGAACAATGTCTACAGTATCGCAGACCAAACATTTGACTTTGGTATGGATGCTAAGAAGAAAGCAACATCAAGTTCAAGTAGTACAGGTGGCTTCGGCGGCGGCGGCAGATTTGATGTTGGTATGATACAGAATGTGAATATGTACTAATGAAAATACGACACGCAAACAAGTTTGACTTCCCTCAAATCTTAGAAATGTTACATCGTTTCAAGTTAAAGGGACCAACAACAATAAGCAATAACTTCAGTAACAACGATTATGTTGCTACTGTGTATGCACACATTATGGCTGGTCGTGGACTTGCATTAGTTGCTGAGAGAGACGGCAAACTAGTAGGTATGCTGATTGGTATGATTGACTCATTAATTTGGGACCCAGACACAAGAGTATTGCGAGAAATCGTATACTGGGTTGACGAAGAATATCGTGGTTCAACTGCTGGTTACAGATTACTTGCACAGTATGTAAAAGAAGGTGATGAGATGGTAGACAGTGGTAGAATCACTGCATACAGTATGGTCAAGATGGTCAACTCACCTGACTTAAAGTTTGAAAAGTTTGGATTTAGGAAGACTGAAGAAGTCTGGGTAGCAGGAGTATAATATGGCAATCTTTACCGCAATCGTCGCCGCAATCGGTCTTACTGGTATCGCTGCCGCAGTTGCATCCACTGTGCTTACTGTTGCAGCATCTTTTGTTGTTAGCAAACTTATTGCACCAAGAGGACCAAGCGGAAACTCACAGCAAGAAGATGCTGTTACTGGCTCAAGAGTTCAGTTGCCACCAGCAACTAACAACAAACTCCCAGTAGTTTATGGTACTGCGTTTATCGGTGGTAGTATTACAGATGCTAAGATTAGTACAGACCTACAGACTATGTGGTATGTCATCTCAATGGCAGAAGTTACTAACACTATGCCTGGTGACACGCCAGACACAATCACATTTGATCAACTCTACTATGATGGTAAGTTAGTAACATTAAGTGGTTCAAGTGTAACTTCATTGTCAACTAACACAGCAGGTGGTGCTGAAATTGATACGAAAATCAATGGTTATTTGGATATGTACTTGTTCCCTAATGGTTCGTTCTCAGGAACAAACACAGGTGGACAAAGTGCTATCACTATTATGAGTGATGTAGGTATTCCAGCAGATCAAAGATGGAATCAGGGTATCTACACAGCAGGCGGGCAAAGTGCAGCAATGACTAACACTGCATTTGTTATCGTTAAAGTTAAGTATAACCAAGATGCGGGCACTACACAGTTAGGTGCTGTTACTGCTAAGATTACAAACAGCAGAACAAAGCCCGGTGACTGTATCAAGGACTATTTGTTAAGTGATAGATATGGATGTGCTGTACCTCTTTCTGGTATTGATACAGCAAGTTTGACTGCACTCAACACTTATTCAGATAAACCTATTGTTTACACTCCAATGGGGGGAGGCCCAACTACCACACAAGTTCGCTATCGTTTTAATGGTCCAGTGGACACTACTAAGAACTGTCTTGCTAACTTGCAAGATATGGTGGATGCGTGTGATAGTTGGATGCAGTACAGCGAATTGACTGGCAAATGGAAAGTTGTCATCAACAAAGCGTATGATGAAACTCCTGATGCAGTAACATTCAATGATTTGTATAGCGTCACAAGCAACAACTTGACTAGTGGTATCCAAGTCAATCCAACTGACTTGAATCAGACATACAATCAGGTAGAATATCAGTATCCTAACACAAACATAAAAGACCAGTTAGACTTCATCTTTATATCATTGCAAGATGACCTTCCAGGGTTGTTAAGTGAAAACGAACCAGTAAACAAACTCGGTATTAAGAACGACTTAGTGAACAACTATGTTCAGGCTAAGTTTATTGCTATTCGTAGACTCTTGCAGGGTCGTGAAGACTTAATCATTACATTGCAAACTGATTACTCAGGTATTCAGGTAGAAGCAGGTGATGTAATCAGAGTTAGCAATGAAACATATGGCTGGACAGACAAACTGTTTAGAGTAAGCAATGTTATTGAAGAAAAAGATGTTGAAGGTAATCTATTTGCAAAATTGACTGCGTTTGAATACAACGCAGCAATTTACGATGACGACCTTGACATTACTGACTTCATTCCAGCAGATAATACAGGATTGCAGGATCCTAACATCATTGCAGTACCAGATACTCCTATTGTGGTAGCAAATGCTAGTACGACTCTTAACTTTTTAAATGTTAGCGGTAATGTTCCGAATAGTGGACTAGTGTTAAATCTTGACTTTAACTATGGTTTTGATAGTAATGTCGCAAACCACTTGTACTACACAACTGTTAACAATAGTAATGGTGCACCTCTAATACCTAATAATACATACTCAATCAATGTCAATGATATTGAACAGAGTGGTAATATCTATTGGTCTACCACTGCACGAAACCGATTTGTGGGTGTTCAATCATTATCAAGTGCCGCAGTATCTTGGCCTGGTGCAAATGTTTCCACTACCGTATCACAATCAGCGTGTAATGCTAATTCTACTGGTACTTTAGTAACAACTGATCCTATTGTTAACTTACAAACCGGTGGTATCATTACTATTACTTCGGGTACTGGTAATCTTGCTACCAATACAATAGTTTCTAGTGTACTAAGCAACACGCAGTTTATTGTCAATCCTGCCCCACTAATAGCGTTAAGCAATGCTTGTGTTACTATTAATACTGGTGGCATTACTACTGATAATATTGCTAATGGAAGTATTACTTCCGATAAGTTAGCGCCAGGAGTAGGTGGCGTGCAAGTTAGAGATGAAGGAAGTAATGTAGCAAATGGTGCTTCCTTCTTAAACTTTACTGGCGCAGGCGTTCGTGCAGAGGCTAGTGGCACTGGGGCAAATGTTATTATAAATGGTACAAGACGCATTATGGGTCAAGTATCAATTGTAGTACCTGACACTGGTGCAAACACAGTTACTTTACCGGTTAATGTTACTGGAACTTCAACAAGAAACATACCAGTATTCATTCCTGGAACTGATCCAGGCGCTAGTTATTATTACCCTTACTTCCAAGGAACATCGTTAACTAGTGATGGATATTTTGCTAATTCAACTGCTGCAATGGAAGGTGCATATGCATCTGTATTAGAAATTGATGATAGCCAAGACAACTGGTATAGAGTATTAAATGTATCATTAGATAGAACTGTACCTGCAGGAGAAACAGTGGTATATGAAACATTAGTACAATTTGTATCAGATACCGACAATACTGTAATACAGATTGTTCCGGGAATGAAGCCAGTAAGTCAAACATTTAATGTTGTTTTCACTCCACTAATTAATACTATAAAACTTGATGCGAATCTACCGATATTAGTTAATGAGAGTACAATAACACAGAACACAGCAACTTACAATTGCGATGGTGCTGGGTTCTGGGTGCGAAATCTTACTCCAGGTTCAAATGTTTACATACTACTTGGTCGCTTTATTGTGCGACAAACAGTATAACAAACAAGTATAAATACAATATAGAGGAATCAAACATATGAGTCTATTACTAAACGGCGCTAAGACGATGACAATCGCTGGTACTGAAATGCAGTGCCTAGAGATTTACACCGGCGAAGCGTACACCTTACCACTAACATTTGCTTATGCTAATGGAAACGCTGCTAACGCACTAGTTCCAAATGCTTGGGCATTATCAACATCTGCTAAGTTCTATAGCGTTGACAATGTAACATATCCTAATGAAAACGAAATCATATTAGGTAATATTACACTCAATACTCCGCAGCCAAGCACTGGCGCAGGAACTTATTCACCAAACTTAATTGCTGCATTTACTAATGCTGCTGCTGGAACAGGGTATCTTTACATTCCTGCTACTTTAACAGGTGGCTCGGGAAGTCCTAACCCAACTCCAAATGTTGCTCTTGCTAACAGCGGTGCTAATTCAACTCTCGTTATTGTTACACTGCAAATAAGCAAGCAGAGTCAAGCAAACGCTTCATTAGCCGAAATTAATAAGGAACCACTTGGATTCATCGTAAGGTATCAGTAATATGTCAGACATTACCGCAAATATTGTTGTTCAACCATTAAATCTAGGGGTTACGATTGAGCAACCAACACTAACTATTCAGCCTGAACCGATTAATCTATCAGTATATGCTGGTGGATTTGCACAGGCTGCTGGAAACAACGGAACTGTTCAATACAACAATGGCGGTGTGCTAGGAGGAATTCCTAGTGTCTTTTGGACTGGGAGTAAACTTAGTTTAGGTGATACTAACAACATTACTATCAGCGGTGGCTCGCCTAATTATGCATTAAGAACAGATGGTGCAGGCAATCTATCTTGGGGCGACACAGCAAATGCAAACTATGCAAACTTTGCTGGTAATGCTGTATATGCAGACAATTCTGGTAATGCAAACATTGCTAACATTGCAAATGTCGCATACAGTGTAAATGCTGCAAATATTACTGGTACGATTGCAAACGCAAACTATGCTGCATTTGCAGGCAATGTTACTGTTGCTGCTCAACCTAATATCACAAGCGTAGGCAATCTTACTTCATTACGAGTAGTAGGAACCAGTAACTTAGGAAATATCGGTAATGTAAAGATTACTGGTGGAAACAATGGTCAGTATATGCAAACTGACGGTACTGGAAATCTGTTTTGGGTTACTGGTGGTGGTTCTGGTAACGGTGTAGTAGGCGGAAGTAATACCCAAGTGCAGTTTAACGATGCCGGTAGTTTTGGTGGAAGTCCGGCATTTACTTTTGACAAGAGTTCAAATGTATTGAATGTTCTAGGTAATGTTACCGCAAGTAATGTAGCGTCAACCCCTATAGCAAATCTTCCATATGGTTCAGAAGCAGTAACTATTACGACTACTGCGCCTAACACTTATAATTTAAACTTGTTATCAAGTTCTGTAGTATTATGTACAGCAAATGCTACTGCTAATACAATCCTCAACATTAGAGGTAACAGCAGTGTTACTGCTAACTCATTAGTTTCAGTTGGACAGAGTATTACAAACACTATTCTTATAAAGACCGGTGCTAGCGTTTATACAGTTACTACATTACAAATAGATGGTGCAAACCAAACTATCAACTGGGTAAATGGTTCTGTTCCAGGTGGCGCAAGTAATTCATTAGTATCTTATACATTTACTGCTGTTAAGACAGCAGCAACACCTACTTACACTGTGTTGGGTAGCGCAACGAGGTATGCTTAATGTCATTTATATCAACTTATTCTTCTTTGAGTGACAGAGGCTGGCAATCTGTTGAGGGTAGCCAGCAATTTTATTCGCAGATAGCAACTCAATATGGTCCCATAGCAAATAACAGCACCGCTTTTGGATTCTATAACGATATAAGCGACATTTCGCCTAATGTATCGGGACTATACAATCTTACTGTTACTAATCGTGATTATACTAATACAAGTGATCCTGCTAGATTGTACACTACGGAATTTAATGGTATAAAGCAAACATTTACTGGGTTAAGTAATGTTCTAGGCATATCATTCGGTGGATTTACCAAAATATCTAATGATGGTAATTATATTGCTGCGACTGGTAACACTAATGCAGGATTAAATCAAGCAAATCTAGTGATTTACTCTGCTGATACCAATTACGATTTTACGCTTCAAAATACAATATTAAGCCCACACGCTAATTCAGATTATCGCCAAACCAGAGAGTTTAACAGTAATGCTACTTTACTTGCTCAGCAGGCAAGAGGTGTAAATCTAGTAGATATATACACTAGGAGTGGAAATACTTGGTCACTTGGTAATACTATAGCACCGACTGATGGCAACATACCAAGTGCTGGATTTGGTATTTCATTAAGTTATTCAAATAACAATACATTAGCAGTCGGCGCAGGTGGCACTGTGGGTGTTTTTGGCACTGTGTTTATTTTTACCGGAAATACTCAGGTAGCCAGAATATTCCCATCAACTTCTTCTACTGATGATGCTTTTGGTCAGTCGTGCAGTATTAGTTCTGATGGGAATTATTTGGCTGTGGGGGCAAGAAATGTGGATAAAGCATTTGTTTTTGCCAATGTTGCGAATGTTTGGACAGAAATGGCAGTTTTAACCCCAACCTCAAATACGCTAACTACAGATTCGTTTGGATCTACAGTAACAATATCAAATAATGGTAATACTGTGGTAGTAAGTGATCCTAGTGCAAGAAATACTGCAACTAATGTCAGTAGGGGTGCCCTTTATATTTTCACTAAGGATGGTAACACTTACGCACAAACTCAAGAGATATTAAACCCAGAAGGAAATAATTCAACTGTTGGTCAATTCGGAACATCTTTATCAATGACTACGGATGGAAAAAGAATAGTCGCTGGTGATCCTTATAGAAGGTCAGGTAATCTTAGGACCGGGGCTTTATACCTCTTCCAATCTTTTATATAAAGGTAACATAAATACAACATGACACTTCACAACTTCGAGGTAGCACGGTGGAGTCATTAGCGAGACAGCGAGGAACAAATGGCTAAGTTTTCACAAAATACATTGAACCAAGTCGCGGGCTTTGATGGTCAAATCATTGCACAAGAACTTGTATACGACCAGAAAGATTTCTGGAACTTTGCGTGGTCAAGCGACCTAACTTACACAGGTGGATGGGTCACTGGCTCAACTCCGTTAGATTTGACTGGTGCAACGATTGATGCAACCATCATTCGCAGAGCAATCACAAACTTTAGAGACAGTCGTACTGGTCTTGACTTTCAAATCAATGATTATCCATTAGTTCCTCAAGTAGCAGTTGTAACAGCAAGTGAAGCAACTGATGACACATTCACTTGTGACACAGTTGAACTTCTTTATGTTGGTAAGCCCATTCAGTTCACAGGAACTGTCTTTGGTGGCGTAGCAATCAATACAACTTACTATGTTTTGACTATCCCAACAGCAAATACATTCACAATCTCAGCAACTTCAGGTGGCCCTACTTTTGCACTAACAAGTGCAACTGGGTCAATGAAGGCAAACACAATTAAACCAACTCCAATCAGTTTACCAATCACTAATATTGTTGCTGCTGATGGTACATTTACAATGACAATTGATGACGATACTTGGGGCGTTATCGCCGGTGACCCTGATCTTGATATCAATGCAACTGACCCTGCTTGCTTTACTGGTAGACTTAAACTAAGTTTCCCAGCAGTAGGTAGTCAGCCCGCATATGATGAAATCGTATTTCTCTTATTCTTAGTAGCAAGTGATGGAGTTGTCAACAATGGCTAATCAAATCTCAGTAAACACAGGTTCAGGCGCAGGAGCGCAACAAGTAATCGTTGATAGCAATGGAAACATCACTGTCACCGTTAGCCGTTCAGTCATTGGCACAGTCGCTAATGTTGCAAGTGCTAACTACGCAAACTTTGCAGGCAATGTTGTAAATGCAGCACAGCCCAATATCACAAGCGTAGGTAACTTAACAAATCTTAATGTTACTAATACTGTTACAACAGGGAATCTTATTGTAACTGGTAATTTACAAGTAGGTAATCTTGTCGCAAACAGCGCAAACTACGCAAACTTTGCTGGCAATGCGTTTGCGGTAGCAGGAGCAAATGTCACTGGTGCAGTCGCTAACGCAACTTTTGCAACTACTGCTGGTTCTGCAAATACTGCAAATAGTGCAACTGTTGCAACAAGTGCAAATAGCGTAACTCTTGCTAATGTAAGCGGTGCAGGAAATATTGCTTCAATAAATCTTGATGGTTCATCAAGCAATGTTCTCTATGGAAATGGTACTTTTGCCCCAGCAGCAGGTGGTAACACTGCAAATGCAAACTATGCAAACTTTGCTGGTAACGCATTTAGTGTAGACGGTGGCAATGTTGTTGGTGCAGTCGCCAACGCAACATTCGCACTTGATGCAGGTAATGCAAACATTGCTAATATAGCATACTCAGTGGATGCAGCAAATGTCAGTGGTCTTGGTAATATTGCAACTATCAATCTTGATGGTAACGCAAGTAACTTCTTAGATGGAACTGGTAATTTTGTTCCTGCTCCTGGCGGCGCTAATGCTAACTATGCTAATTTTGCAGGTGATGTTGTAAATGCAACACAGAGTAATATTACACAGACCGGTAATCTTGTATCGCTCACTATCAACAATGGTGTAGCAAATACAATAAATTATAGATACAATCCAAATCTTATTGCTATTCCTACATTAGCAACTAACAATACTGCCGTTTCTGTCATTGATAGTTCAGGTATTAGTGCGAATGTGGGTCAGCCAGGTGATTCGTTTGTTATCAAGGGTAGACCAGGTGGAGCAGCGGCAAATAGCAATGATGTTATTTCTCGTACTGTTTTTGGTGCAAGAGGAACCGGTGGCAATATATTAATTGCTGGTGACAACTTCAATACTATTCGTTCAGCACCAAATGTTGCTAATGCGTTCGTAGCAGGACAACAGTCTTGGCGTGTTCCTATGACAAATAGTAACTTATCAAATGCTAATACAAGTACATTAGCATTGATGGGCTGGAACCAAACAGGTACACTCACTTTAACTGCAGGTGCACCAGGAAGTTCTGGTGTATCACTGCTTAACTATGGTACACAGAATGGTCCGATAGGTAATACTGCTGGTGCTACATCATTGCAAATGATTCGTCGCAGAGGAAATGGTGATGCTATTGTTGGCGTAGAACCAAATGATTCCTTAGGTGATATGATTTGGCAAGCACAAGCAAATGCTACGGTACTCGGTACACAATCAGCAAGAATTAGACCAAAAGTTGATGGTGGATATACTGCTGGTAGCAACTTAGTTCCAATTGGATTTGAGTTCCAAACTGTTGGTAATGCTGGCAATGTCAATATTCATAGTTTGTATGCGAACGGTGATGTAACATTTGCTAATACTGTTACCGCAACTACATTTGTTGGTAATGTAAATGGTGCTAATGTTGTAGGTGCTGTTGCTAATGCTACCTTTGCTGATACTGCCAATATTGCTTATTCAGTAGATGGTGCTAATGTTGTAGGTGCTGTTGCCAACGCAACCTTTGCACTTGATGCAGGTAATGCAAACATTGCAAACATTGCTTACTCGGTAGATGCAGCAAATGTCGTTGGTCTTGGTAACATTGCTGTCATCAATCTTGATGGTAACGCAAGTAACTTCTTAGATGGAACTGGTAACTTTGTTGCTGCTCCTGGAGGTGCAAACGCAAACTATGCAAACTTTGCAGGTGATGTTATTAACTCAGCGCAACCAAACATCACAAGTGTAGGTAACTTAACATCATTGACTGTTACTGGTAACACTCAAGGCAATAGCATATTGTGGAGTAACACAATAACTTATAATGGCTCATTAGCCGCAACTGATAAGATTCTTGTTCAGGCTGATTTAGCAGGTGCTACTGCTGTTAGAAACATAGGTATTCGTGGTGGTAACATCAGCAATGTTAGTGCTAGCAATACTACTGCTGGCGGTGCATTCTTAAATGGTGGTCAAAGTTTAAACACTGATGCAGGAAATGTGTTCATAGCGAGAGCAGGTGCTGTGTTTATGTCAGGAGGTATCGCTAATACTGCAAATGGTAATGCTTTTGGTGGTGCAAGTGGTACTCAAGCCGGCGCCGCTATTACTCAAGTGGGTGCAGCAACAGGTGGCACCCTTCAGTTGATAAACGGTGCTGCAATTTCTAACAATGGAAGTGCAACATCCGGGGCAGTACAAATAGGTTTGAATATTGCCAACTCAATTAATGGAAATGCTACCGCTGGTGCAGTAACATTAGGTGGTATGTCAACAAATGCTAACACAGGTAATGCTAGCGGTGGTGCTATCAACATTTTTGGTGCTAACAATAGAACAATAACTTCAGGTAATGCTACTGGCGGAACTATCAATGTCATTAGCGGTAATGCAAGAAGCGAAAATGGTAGTGCTACAAGTGGTAATATTGCTCTTGCAACCGGCGCGGCTATTGCTAATATTAGTGGTATTGCAACAGTAGGTAGCATTAATCTTGAAGTTGGTGCACCAAACGGTGTTAGCGGTAATGTTAAGGGCAACATTAATATCGGTACTAATACTAACGCTAATGCTATTAATATTGGTGCAACTGGTGTAGCAGTTAATTTAAATGGCACAGTTACTGGTAATTTTGCGGTATCAAGAATTGCTAGTGGTACTAGCAATGTTGAGTTTACTGGAAGTAATGGTGATTTATTAATTAGCACAGCCGGTATAACTAATGGTGTGACTGTTTCTGGTCGTAACTTAGCATTATATGGTGCAAATACTGGCGGCGGAGACATTTCTAAAGTTGAACTAATCAATGGTGCATTGAATTGGACACTTGATAATACTCAATTTAGTGGCGGTACACCTTTTGGTATGTCTCGTTATAATACTGGATTCTTAGAACCACTAAACTTCTACACTGCTAGAGGAAATGCTGCAAGTCCCGCTGATGTTCAAGCAGGTGACAATGCATACAGTGAACGAGTACAAGTGCTTTATAATGGTACTACGCACAGTATCTTCAATGGTGATGTAGGTGTTCGCTCATTCTCACCAAGCAATGCTGTTGCTACAACCTATAGCATAAGTGCTAACGATGATCAAGCAAACAGCGTATTCCAAGTTAACTTTGGTACCGCAAATGTTGCTGGTGATATCACT
>JACCDX010906593.1_pt1 | contig 15605 bp, 14 predicted proteins | sample 7449681 | NCBI WGS metagenome assembly JACCDX01 (sample SAMN15323450, study PRJNA562643) | freshwater metagenome | isolation source: river surface water | place: USA:Blue River Watershed | collected 2017-08-18 | reverse complement strand
GGCCAGTGGTGGTGGCGGAACTGAAGGTTCTGGTGGTGGCGGCGGTGGATATTTCACTGGTGTTGCAGGGACAACAACCACTGATGGAAGCGGCTCAACACCTGGAAATTCCGCAGAGGCCGGAACCTCTGCAGCAGGCGGAAGCGCAACGACCGCAGGCGCTGCCGGTAAAGTTATTATTTCTTGGTAAGAGGAGCCCTTTCCCGATCAGTGATCAATCTTATCGTCGATGTGCACTTCTTTTCCGGATCTGTCGCGAACCGAAACCTCGACATCGAGATTCATTTTGAGGTTTTTTCGTATCACATCGTCATATTCTTTGTCGTCTGGGAAAAGATAGTGATCTCGGCCCCGCAAATAATTGGCCGTCCTTTGCAAATCGCTGCGGATTGCTTCATAGTCTTTTCCGTCGCGGAAAGATTGCAGAACCTGGCGAGTGCCATTGGTCTCATTGTTCACAAAGGTCAAGACCGAAGTGCTTGTCGCAATTGGAATCAAATTGGGCGAGTGAGTGGCTGCAATTTCTGAAATCACTTTTCTCGTCGAGCTGCAACTGGAATTGAAATACACGATCGGTTGATTTTTTCCGCGAGCCCGAACCCAAGCGCCAAACTCCTGATTGGAAATGAGCTTGGTATCGGTTTTTTCTGAATCCGGAGCGAGCAAGTAGACCACTTCCTTCGTGCCATCACTTTTATCCAAAGTCCCCTCAAAGACTCGGCCAAATCTGTTGGCTCGGAAGAGATTTTTCTCATCCCCATCCGAGTGCGCTTCTTTGATCAGATAATCGAGCTCCCCGCTTTGAATTGAGCTTTTGAAAAAGTTCACAGCATCAATCGACTTGGCCGGTTTAAAGCGAAAGCCCGCATTCTGATAGTACGTCAGATATTGATCGACGACGCTAGCGCCCGAACTCAAGTTGCTTCCGATGATCATCATGCCCGTGAGCTTTCCATCCTTCTTGAGAGCTGCGTAATTGGGAGACTTGTCTTTGGAGACCATATTGGCCAAAGGCTCCAGAACAGTGATCTTGGCATCAGCTGTGAAGGGAGCCCCTTCATAAATCCAACTGATTTTTCTCTGAAGCTTATCGCCGACTTTCGCATTGTCCGGGATTGAAATAGGATCCAAGGTTTTGTAGCTAAATCCAAAAAGAGGTCCCGCCCCTGTCGAGTCCTCCGCTTTGGACTGTGATGCCCCTTGAAGATCACCCGACCCCAGAATCACGGGGACGTTCTTTCCGTTTCGAACGGCCATGGCCAGATCTGTGGCCGACTTGGATGGATCTCCGACAAGATCCAAGGCAAATTTCTTCGCGAAATAATAGAGTTTGCTTTGAAACACGCCGTTTAAATCCGACGTCAAGGCGGCTTACCCGCAAAAAACTTTTTCATTTCTTCGACTTGGTCTTTCGTCAAAGCAGCACCCACGGCTGGCTTTTCAAATGAAAGGCTGGCTGGAACTTGATTGGCAGTCGTCGCTTTCTTAGATCCGCCATTGTCCGGCGTACAAGCAATCGCCAGAACGGCAGTCAGTCCACAAAGCGCTGTCTTCATTTTTTTTGTTTTCATATTTTTTCTTTTTATTTAGTTGATAAACAAAATGTTTCAAACACCCTAGGACTTCTTGCGGAATTTATACCAACCTTGAAACTCAACTGTTTTTACTCTCAAGCAAAAAAGATTGTTCACGCTTTGTACAAGGACCATTTTACGGGAAACGAATTTCGAACACGGCTCGTCTTGAAATAAAAAAAGCTCGAACCCATGGGCTCGAGCTTTTTATTCAAATCTAGAAAATCTTTTGAAACTTATTTACTGAAAGTCACCACACCAGAAGCCATGTCCTTCAGCTCAGTCAGCTTTGGAAGACCTGCAGTGGGAAAAAGCAGACCGCGGCCAAAGCAATAAACTGACACTTCGACTGAACCGTCTTGGCTCTTAAAACCAATTTGAGTGGTCGCTTCTTTTCCAACCGTGTCCGCATCTTGGCGAACTTCTTTCTCTTGAACATTGACGATCATACCTTCGAGAATTTGGCCCTTGCGAAGAGTGAGAGCCTCTTTGGAAGCCACGCTGATGCCGCAATCGTCTTTTCCATCAAGCCCTTCAATATTGAAAGAGTAACCAAAAGAATCTCTCTCGGTCGTCATCTCCTGGTGAATGGTGATCTTTCCCGGACGATCGGGAAAACGAGCCGCAAAGGCTGACGTGGTCATCAATAAAACTGGCAGGACTGCAAAAAGTGCTTTTTTCATAGGTTACTCCTTATCGCCCTCACCAGAAGCGAAAGTCATTCCCGCTTCAACATGGTTTTATTTTTCAATGACAACCCAAGACTGTCTAAAACACTTACAGCAGTGACAATAAAGGTCCGACGGAGCTTCGGATTGGACGAAAGCAGCTTTCGACGGCTTGGAAGTCGGAATCAAAGCGACTTAAGGAATGTCGAAAAGCACTCGCCGACAGTTCATTCTAAGATGCTCATCGGGATTGACTCTGGGAATTCTCTCCCAGATCGAAGTCGCCTATTCGCAAACTTATAATCTGTCATATTGAAAGTTGCTGTTCTGCCTTAACTGTTCCGTCTCAATAAGGGACAGGTCTCACCTCAAAATGAGAGAAATTATTTTTCATTTCAATCGCTTGAACTTGTGCTCCATCATGCCTTCAGCAGGGAGAAATCAGGTCTTCTAATCTCAAACTGAAACTAAAATGTTTCCGTGCGAGACAACTTCGCCGCCACTTGAAACATTGATCTTAAGAACACCTTAAGCTTGTCTCGAAAAGGTCCGAACTCGACTTCCCTCTCAATTTTTTGTCCGGATTTGCCGAAAAGAAATACACAAATGTGAGGGATTTAGTTTGATTGGTTTAGGAATCCATTCTTTTTTGAAAATCCGGAGAGCCGCCGCTTTGCTTGCTGCATTGGCGTTGGCATCATGCGGATCGAAAGAAGGCGAAGGCGTGGGGCCCAAGGAAGCTCCGCCTGCGACTCCAGGCGCCGTCTTGGTGGTGCCAGTCACAATCACAACCCCACTTTCTCAATCCGTTTCAAGCAAGTTAAGCCAATTAACAGTCTCAGGCACTTGTACGATCGGTGCAACAGTCGTTCTCAAAGGGGACGCGCTGGGTTCCTACGGCTGTCAAGATGGCGATTTCACTTTTACCACCACTAAAAATACTGACGGAAATTATCAATTCCTCATCACTCAAGGATTTAGCTCCACTCGCATTTCCCCATCGGTCACTGTAGCTTGGGTCCGAGACGCCACTCCACCAGCAGCTCCTCGAGTGACAGCTCCTAGCACCACTCAATATTTTTCCTCTGGCAGCACTTTGACGATTTCCGGAGAGTGTGAAACTGGTGCCAGCGTCGCATTGACAGGAAATGCCACTGGCTCAATGACTTGCGCCGCTTCTGCTTTTTCTTTCACGGTTAGCAAGAACGTTGATGGACCATATACATTTGACCTCAACCAAACGGACCCTGTTGGCAACGTCTCCCAGACTTCCAGCGTGCAGTGGACGAGAGACTCGGTGGCTCCTTCGGCGCCGACTTTGGATTCGCCAACCGCCAATCCTTACATTTCAGCAGAAGACACCGTTTCTATTTCAGGAACTTGCGAAACTGGAGCCCTGGTCGTTCTCTCGGGAGCCGAGTCCGACACCGTTCAGTGCTCGGCTTCCAGTTATCAATTTCAATTGAACCAAAGCGGAAGCGGCAGCTTTAATTATTCCGTTTCACAAAAAGACCGCGCTGAGAACACTTCGCCACCGACTTCCTTCCAATGGCAAAGAAATCTTACAGTGCCTACTATTCCTGTTGTCACAACCCCTTCCACGTCGCCGTTTTACAGCAATGGAAACTCTCTCACCATTTCTGGAAGCTGCAACGACGGTCAAACCGTCAGCATGAGTGGTTCTGCCACGGATTCTGCAGTTTGTGCGAGCAGCAGCTATAGCTTTACTGTCAACAAAGGTTCAGACTCGAGCTATTCCTTCTCACTGCTGCAATCTTCAGGACCTCTTGAATCTGCTGCAACGACTGTCGTCTGGGTCCGCGACACTGTCGCTCCTTCTGCCCCCGTCCTGACGACTCCTGCCAGCAGCCCTTTGATCAGCAATTCAAACAATTTGGCCTTGAGTGGAACTTGCGAACCCAATGCCACTGTTAATTTGAGTGGCGACGCGAGCGACTCGGTCCTGTGCTCAGCTGGTGGGACTTTCAGCTTAAATGTCAGCAAATCCACCGATGGCACATATGCTTTCACTCTGAATCAAACCGACCGCGCCGGCAACTCATCCGCATCCATCAATCAATCATGGACTCGCGACACATTGGCACCTGCGGCAGTCACGGTGACCAGTCACTCGTCGCCGTTTTTATCGAACACCAACAGCATCACTCTCAGTGGCGCATGCGAAACCAACGCCACCGTTGAAATCTCAGGCGGCACAACAGGCACGACCACTTGCGCCGCTTCAACTTATTCCTTTGTTATCAATAAAACTTCCGACGGTATTTACAACTTCACTCTTTTGCAAAAAGACCGAGCGAACAACTCATCACCCACTCGTCAATTTACTTGGCAACGAGATGCCACGGCTCCTTCGGCTCCAACGATTAGCAGCCCTGCGACCAGCCCTTACCAATCTTCAGGGAACACTTTGACCATCACTGGTTCGTGTGAAACTGGAGCCACCGTTAATCTCAGCGGCAGCAACACCAACTCTATGACCTGCGCTTCCAGCGCTTACACTTTCACAGTCACTCAGAATTCAGATGCCACTTACAATTACTCGCTCACTCAAACAGACTTGGCAGGAAACACCTCTTCGAGTTCATCTTTGCAATGGGTGCGAGACTCTTCAGTTCCAGCTACGCCGGTGATCACCGCTCCAGCGACGACTCCTTATTATTCAAATGGCAGCAGCTTGACGATTTCAGGATCATGCACGACGGGCTTTTCGGTCGAACTTTCAGGTTCTGACACCGCTTCGACAACTTGCGCGTCGAGCGCTTTTTCTTTCAGTGTCAGCAAAAGCACCGATGCCACTTACACTTACAGTGTTCGCCAGAAAAGTTTAACCAATATCTACTCGGCGGCCGCTTCCTTAAGCTGGATTCGTGACACTGTGGCTCCTTTGGCTCCGACAGTCACCTCACCTGCCACGACGACCCTTGCCACCAACTCAAGCTCCCTGACCATCTCTGGCTCCTGCGAAAATTCAGCCACCGTGAGAATCAGTGGTGATGCAACAGCGAACACAACTTGTGTGGGCGGAACTTATTCGATGTCCGTGGCCAAGACCGTGGATGGCGTCTACAATTTAGTCGTCCGTCAGACAGATTTGGCTGGAAATATTTCCGGATCTTCTGCTGTGGCATGGACAAGAGACACCGTCGCTCCAGCTGCGGTTGCCATCACCAGCCCGACGGCCAATCCATTTGCCAGCGGTGACACGACGATCACCATCAAAGGAACTTGCGAGCCGAATTCGACTGTCACCATGTCTGGTGATGCCACTGGAACTGTCACTTGTACGTCATTGAGCACTTTCTCATTGAATGTGACCAAGAGCACCGATGGCACAAGCACGATGAATTTCTCACAAAAAGATTTGGCTGGAAACACTTCTGGTTCGACTGCCTTTCAATGGATTCGCGACACTTCCGTACCGCCGACTCCAATCATCACGGCACCTGCGGCAGACCCCTTCCATTCCAATGGCAATACCATCACGATCACTGCCACTTGCGCGGCAGGCCTGAGTCCTTCTGCTGCCGTGGTGACCTTGTCCGGGGATGTGATGGCATCTGACGTAACTTCGCCCGCTGGCTCCCTGGAGCAAACTTGCACCAGCAGCCCGGTCACTTTCACAGTGCAAAAAACAGTCGATGACAATTACACTTTCTATGTCGATCAATTCAATCCAAATGCGGGAACCACATCAGGTGCGGACTCAATTAGCTGGATCAGAGACACTGTGGCACCGTCAGCTCCGACAGTCACTTCTCCAGCCACAAGTCCGTTCACAGCACCGGGCGATCTGACTATCAGCGGATCTTGCGAAGCCAATACCACTGTGTATTTGACCGGCGGAAGCACTCAAAACCAAGTCTGCAGCGTTTCCGGGACATACAGTTTCTTTGTCTTGAAAACAACAGACGCAACCTACAATTTCAGCATTTCCCAAATGGACTTGGCAGGCAATACTTCTGCCTCGGCGACACAAACTTGGGTTCGAGACAGCAACGCCATTGCGCCGCCGACGATTCAATCCCCGGCTTCAACTCCGATCACCAACAATGCCTCTAGCTTATCCATCTCGGGTGGATGCACCACAGGTTACACCGTCAAACTCGGTGGCAGCGTTGTGGCTGGAGACGTGACTTCGCCCGCAAGCTCACTGACTCAAGAGTGCGTGGGATCGACTTATTCTTTCGAAGTGGCAAAAACTGTTGATGGAACTTACGCTTTGAATTTGATTCAATCCTACAACAGCGTGAACTCTCCGCAAGCGACGTTGTCCTGGGTGAGAGACACGGTGGCTCCGACGTTGACCGTGAGCACCTTCCCTCCAGCGAGCAACATTAGCACCACCGCAAGCTTTGCATTTACGAGCAGCGAAACCGGGTCCACATTCGTTTGCAGCTTTGATGGCGCCGATTTCTCGAGCTGTGCTTCACCTTTGAACTTAGCGAGCCTCGTGAACGGCAGCCACACGATGAAAATCAAAGCTTTGGATGTCGCTGGCAATGAGAGCACCGAATACTCCTACACCTGGACTCAAGCCGCTTACAGCACTTTGGCTCTGTACCACTTGAACAACTCAGATCCAACTTTGGACAGCAGTTTGTTCACCTCCACAGCTGCCTTCAACAGCAACTTGACGGCCAATGGCACCCCTGCCAACGACACGACAGGAAAACACCCGACCTCTGCTCCTTCCAGCCGCTCCTTTGGCAGCAACAACAGTTACTCAGTCACAAGCAATTCGGCTCTGAATGCCGGCACGGCAACGATGACGGTTGAAGGCTTTGTGAAGCTTTCAAGCACCCTCGCCGCCAATGGCGACTATTACACGTTGATTTCTAAATCCAATGCATCTCCAGCTCTTGGATGGGAGTTGAGAATGCGCCGGGTGAATGCCTCCAAATCAGTCTTGGATTTTGTGGGAAGTCTGAACGGAACCACTTCTTCGACGGTGACTTCGAACAGCTTCAACGTCACTGCCAACACTTGGTATTACTTTGCCATCACCTGGAAAAACGGAGTTGTGACCTTCTACTTTGATGCGAATGGGGCTGTGGCTAAAGGATCTAAGACAATTGGAACCGCTGGCACTGCCACTCTCTTCGCAACTTCAGCCCCTCTTCGTTTAGGCGCCAATGCCACTTCGGGAACAGGGACTTCCAAGTGGTTGAATGGCTCTCTCGATGAAGTGCGCATTTCACAGCGCGTGCGAACAATCACTTTCCCATCGACTGAATTCACTCCGGACTAAGGACTTAGGTCTCGGCTGGAATGACGAATTCATGACAACTGGACTGGGCGTTAACGACTTCACAAAAGTATACTGGATGAGAATGACCAAGCCGTTGATCCTTCTGACATTTCTAAGCAGTTTGTTTTTGACCCAAAGTGCTTTGGCGGCTTCAGGGCAAAAGAAATTTTCTTTGCGCGCGGACATGGGGATCTTTAACGGCCGTATTGCCCGCACTCAAAATGAAAACACTCTCCCCTACAACACTCCTTCAGGTCATTACGCTGGAGTCGAAATGCTCTATGGAGGAGATTTCTCATTCCTCTTGGGTGGAAAATACAGCCAATTCAATGGCAAAACCGTCACTGCCACTTCCTCTGAAGATTCAGCTTTGATCTATCGAAGCATTCTTGTTGGGCCGGTTCTCAGTTCCAAGTGGACCGAGTGGCGATTGCTCTACGTGCAGCAGCAGACTCCCTACACCGAGTCTCCGACAGTGGACACTTTAGTTCCCAAAACCGTGGACATGAACTACGTTCGCGCCGAAGGAATCCTTTACTCGAAAGCCGACAAATACAGATTGTCCTTTAGTTACTTTTTCAATCACGCTCTCGCCCAACCCGAAGTCACGGGCGGAGTGATGAAAAGCAATTACTGGGTCGGCGGATGCGCTCGAGTTTTGGTGGGCACGGCTAGAAAGTTCGGCCCTGCTATTTGCATGGATTTGCAGGAACTTGAAATGCCTCAAGAGACCACGATCTTCCGTCAGGAAGTTCACGCCCGCCTCACCGTTGAGTTCTAATTTTCCCCTTGGCCAAAATGTTTGCCATTTTCAAAATAGCTTTCTTTGGGAATAGCTGTGAACACCACGGCGATATCCACTCCGGAAACCTGAGCCCGCACGAGATCGGTGATTATTTGCGCACATTTGTCTTTTAGAAATTGTCCGCGGTCAAACCACAAGACTTCGATCATTGGATCGCCTTCGACGGGCTGACCATCTTTAAAAAACTGTGTTGAGATCCATTCAACGGTGAAATTGTCCAAAGGAGTCTGCAAAAGAACCGACAGCTGCCGTGGTATTTCGGAACTTAATTTTTGAACTGCAGCTTCAGAAAGGGCTCGAAAACGAAGATGAGGCATAACCCCATCTTATGCGGGTGCGCCTGTTGATTCAACTTGGAAATGACAACAAAAATTGTCTCCTGATCAATCCCTCACCAGCCAATCCCTCCACGCTCCTCACCACCCAAGCACAGCAATTGCTCCGTCGCAGCCCTTGACGGGAGCTCACTCATGAAAATCATTTTCGCCCTTCTCCAAATTCTGGGATTTTTTGCTTTTTCCGAAATGGCCTTGGCAGAGGGTCAAGTGGCTTGCGTTTGCCAAATCGGCCTGGAGCCCAGCTACCAGCGAGGATTCTTCAAAAAAGGCTGCGCTCGATGGCTGGAAGAGCAGCGGGATTGCGATTCTAAGCAAATCATCGATGAGTCGACAGGAAAAGGTGAGCTTCCATTGAGCTCCGATAATCTCAATGGCTTTTTAAAATTGGGATTTGTCGGACATTGGAGCGGCACAGTTCAGAGCTACAATTATTTTCAAGAGACGATCAAACCCACGATGGAAAAATTCCGCGTCGGCGTCTCCTGGGACAATACCGCCTGCAAAGGTTTGGACGAACCCAAGTATTTCTTGGACTTGATCAATATCGAACGCAACTACGCTGTTTCCATTCGAGAGATCGATATTCGATCCAAAGAAACTGAAGCTTATATGGCCAAAAAATATGGCTCAAAACCACGCCCGGTGAAAGTCCGCGAATTGCCCTTCTGGATGACAGCTCCCTTCACTTACCGCGCTCATCAAGTCACCAGCATTGGGATGTGGGATCGCTATTTGGGAGGCACGCAGGCTATGAATTTCTGGGCCGTCGTTGACGTTCAGAAGAACGCCATCACTTTGCCCCGTTGCGGAGATTTTGAAAATAAACTTTGCTCTGGCGGTCACCAAATGAATCAGTCCGCCCTTTGCCAAGACACTCGCGGCGAAGCCCAGTCCTTGGTTTGTTGCAGTGAGAAACCTCATCCCTCGATGCAGATGAGAACCAATACAACCACCATTTGGATGCCAGGAAAGACTTGCGCCGCTTATTGATAGCGAGCCAACTCACTTGAGAAAAAAGCGAGAGATCCGAGAAGCTTCTGAGAGATAAACTCGACCGATGGTGAATGCATGACCCGTCGAGAAATCCACTTTCTCCGGCTGTCCCCAAGACTCCCAGAGTTGCATCTGAGTTTTCGAAGGAACGTCGTCATCGGCGCTCGAAACAAAGACAAGCAAATTTTCAGAAACGACAGCTGTGGAAAGCTTCAAGGGATCATATTCAATTTTCTCTTCCAAAAGCTCCTGATACTCCCGAACCGATCTGAGAGCCAAATGCTTCATGCGGAAATTTCGCTGCTCAACGACTCCAGCTTGCTCACTCGTGGCCAGCACTTCCGCCAGACTGCCGCCCGACACCACCAAGACAGCGGATTTGAGTTTTGCAAAACCAGGAAACTGGTGCGGGGCCTTGACCCCCTGGCCGATGCCAAACATCATCGAGGCGTACATTCCGCCAAGACTGGAGCCGACAATTCCCCACTGACTTTCAGGCCGAGACTGCAGAAACTCATCCATCCAACCAAATGTGATCACCGAAATCTGATCATGAGATTTCAAATTTTGGGGATCAGCTTTGTATTGCTGGTAATTGAAAATATAAGCACTGATGCCCTCTTGGCAGAGAGTGCGCGCCAAGCTGCGATCCGTGAAATTCTCGCCCCCCGTCGGTGGCAAAAGCAATACAGCAAAATCAGGATTTTTTGAGCTGGGGAAATACGAAATGGAATTGCCAAATTTGTCCTGCATTTTTTGCGGACTGCACTGAGCTTGAGACTGACTCCCCAAGAGAACAAAAAAACTGAAAATCAATACTGGAACCAAAGTCATCATAGAGCTTCACACTCCACTCGAAAAGGTTCATAGTCTTCATTCATTTTGGCAAAGCTGACTGAACACATGAATTCGGAAATTTCTCCGCTTTGAGGATGGCTGACTGCGACGCGAGCTTGTACCGCAATGTCAGCACCGATGTTTTCTTTGAATTGATAATCGGAAATCCTCTCGACCGTCAGACCGGCTCTTTCGCTCATTTCCTGAGTGATCGATTCGTCGCATTTGATCACCAGATCTTTCACATTGCCAGCATGCAAAGCCATGGGAAGAGTGCTCAGGATAAATAACGAAAAGAAAATGGTTTTCATCGGAGGGTCCTTCTTCAAATTGGGATCACTGGAATAGCGAAATTCGAGTCTTCGTGCAATCCCCCTCTCAAAAACGTGAAAAAACCTCCAGCATCCAGCCCTTTCTCGAGTTGCCGAAGCTCTTGAAAGAGCCTTATAATTTTTATGTGAAAACACACATTCTTCTCCCCCTTTTATTCGCCTTAGTCTTAAACGCCTGCGCTCAAGCCCCTCTCGCTTCTCCACCAGCTCCAGCGCCAACGCCAGCTCCCGCACCGATGCCGGTTGCCTTGCCGCCGGTCGCCTCCTCCCCCCAGGAGCCGCCTGTGACGACCACCGCCAACCCTCCTACCCCGCCTGTGGCTGCTCCTGCCTCTCCAGAGACCCCAGAGAAAGCGAAGAGCCCCGTCATTTTGGGCGGCGCTCTGACGATTGGCTTGCAAAATTGGTCCCGGGTGGGCTCGGGCGATGATTCCAAAATGGGATTTGGCTTGGGCGGAGATTTTTTGATTGGAACCCAAATCGACGAGACGACTCAATTGCTCGTTGGTCCGCACTTTAGTTTCAACCAATGGAGTGCGGATTACTCCAATAAACCCAATTCCGTGACGGACCGGGTTTATGTCAATATGAACGACATGGGACTGAATCTCTGGTTCGACTTTGGCGATATGTTCTTGATTCTCGGCACGGGTTCTTCGCAGCTGGAATCCGCCATGGTCGTGAATGGAGTGGAAATTCCCTACAACTTTAGCGGCACCGAATATGGCTACAAATCTTTTTCCTTGGGCTTTCGCTCCAACTCGCTTTTCTTTTCGATTGGCGGAGTTCAGTACGATGGCTATGCCAAATACGCTGACCGAGTCGAATTCAATTTAGGATGGATGTCTTTCTAAATGATCAGCGAACTGAAAATCACCGACACTCTCGAAGGCACCGGCAAAGCCGCCATCAAAGGCGCTCTGCTGGTCTGTCACTATGAGGGCTACTTGGAAGACGGCACTCTCTTTGATTCCTCTCACAAACATGGTCGGCCATTTCAGTTTGTGATCGGCTCACGGCGAGTGATTCAAGGCTGGGACCTAGGCCTGATGGGAATGAAAGAGGGCGGCAAGCGGACCTTGCATGTGCCCTCGCACTTAGCTTACGGCGAGCGAGAAAAGGGCTTGATCAAGCCCCATTCCAATTTGATTTTTCATGTCGAGCTTTTGGAAGTTCGCATTCGGGAAGAGTAGACTCTATTCTTCCCACCTGAATTAGTTTGCAAATCCGATCAAAATCGAAATTCCAAAAATCGCAAAAATCACACTGGCTCCGATCCGCACCCACTTCATGGGCACTTTCTTGAGAAACTTTTCACCAAAGAAAATGGCCAGAGAATTCGAGCCCATCATTCCCACTGTGGTTCCCAACGTGACCATCATCAGACCCGTGTATTGAGCTCCCAAAGCGATGGTGGCCAATTGGGTTTTATCTCCCATCTCGGCCAAAAAGAAAGCCACAAGAGTTGTGAGAAAAGCTCCCCAGCGGCTGGAAGCCTTGAGCTCTTCTTCTTTATCGGGAACGAGAATCCAAGCAGCGAAAATCAAAAAAATGGCACCCAGAATCCACGCCAAAGACTGTCGCGACACCAAATTCGCGGCCCAAGCTCCAGCCCAGGAGGCCAGACCGTGATTGAGGACAGTGGCCAGGAATATGGCCGCCATAATTGTCCAGGGCTTGCGAAAGCGAGCTGCCAGCAACAGAGCCAAAAGCTGAGTTTTGTCTCCCATTTCGCTGACGAAAACGAGAAGGAAAGAATTGATGGCCGCTTCCATGAAAACACCTCACAAGAATTTGGCCGTGAGGTCTGGTGAATACGAGACGACACGGCGTTGCTGTTCAACACCAGTGTCAGTCTCGTCAACAAAGCATCGCGCTTTGCAAATGTGCCGGGGGTTGTACCCAGTATGTCGACACATTTCTCGAAGATCGAGAGACTACTCCCTAACAGCAACGATTCTCCTCAATTCAGAGGAAAATGTCAAAGAGAAACCCGTGACTCAAATCGCTGACAATGACAAAAGCTCGAGCGAGGTTATCTCGATCCAAGCTTCAAAAGCATCGACTCGAGTGTAGATAGCGAACAAATAACAGCTCGGAAAAATCAACGAAGAACTCGAGTCCGAGCGGCTGACCACTCCCCATAAATAAAGTTCGCCGTCGACGTCGATATAACCAGGCCCACCCGAGTCGCCGCTGCAAATGCCGCCCAAAATCGACTGATCGACTTCAATTTCAGTCTTGGCAAAATCGGGATTCTCGATTTCCAATTCCACTTGCCGCAAAATGCCTGAACCGGATTGCACTCCCCAAGCCCAATGGAGACCGTAGCCAACCGCGAGCACCGAAGTCCCAGCCTTCAAAAGCGAAAATTCCGAGAGAATTCGTGCAGGCCCAAAGCCCACAGGCAATCCTGCCCCCGGATGCATGCGAATCAAGGCCAAATCAGAGAGATCTTTTTCGTTCACATTCGGATTGAATTGAGGATGCTTGCGAGCCGCCAGCACCGAGCGAATTTCTTCGGGTCCCACGCTGGGCAATTGATTTTTAAACATGATTTGCATCTGCTGCGGATCTTCGCCAATGCAATGAGCAGCCGTGAGCACCAGCTGATCACTGAGCAAAGTGCCCGTGCACAGCGACTGCGTTTTGCGATCATAAACCCCGACCGTTGAGAAAATCTCCCGCGTCCCACTTGCCACTTCCTCACCACCAATGATGGCCAGCTGAAGCCCAGTCGGTTTTTGCAACGATCGAGTCGCTCCTGGCTGAGTGCAGGCCAGAAGCGAAATTAGACTGATGACAATGAGAGAGGGAAAAAGATTCTTCATCATCCTCACCAACTAAAAAGAGGCGCCAATGATAAATCTCAAAAGCTGCAAAGAAGTGGCTTGAGAAACTTGGTCCCAATCATTTTCAATTTGTTGACGATCAGAGGTGTTTGAAATACCCGATGTTTCAATAGTCGATTCCAAAGTGGCCAGGGCCGGCATCAAACCAATCCAGTCACAACCCAAAGTAAAATTCTTCCATTGCCACTGATTTCCAATGGCCAAATCGGCCACCACGCTACGAGATTTTGCGACCTGACCGGCAACCACATCAAAGATCTCCCAGGAGTCCACAGTGATCTCTCGGAGACCTAGGCCAGCGCGATAGTAAAACGAATTTCCTAAAAACTGCTTGTAACTGGCCGAGATCACACGAGCATTCATGGTGAAAAAGAACAAGGGGAATGCTCCACCGCCGGCATTGACCTGAAGCAAAGAATTTCGATCCAGATACTTCCCGAAAGTCAAACCAGCGCCGACGGCTGGAGACACAATCACTCCGGAGTCATAAGTGAGAATGTAGTCTTGACCCATGCGATTGTGGGCACTCGAGTCTTCAAGCACAACACTGTCGACATTTTTGACAATGGTGACGTCCTCGGCCTTAGCTACCTTCGCTGAAAAAGAAAACGCGAGACCTATTAGAATTGAGAGCGCCCAGGTTTTTGTTTTCATAAGATGACCTTCCTTGAAAGGTCGTCTGTGCAGCGGCTATGCCACTGATGATCTATTTAACCAGATGGCTGGCAGCCCAAGAACTCAGATGGCCATTGTCAAATCCTTCATTGAGCTTGGTGACCAATTCATTCAATCCAGGCAAAGTGTAATCCGAAGGCAGACCGCTGCCCCCCAAGACAGTCTCCGCAATCGCGAGAACTTCAGCAATGGTCTTGCCATCCATCGAAGTGCCCGTATTGGCAATCTTGAGACCTCCCATTGGCCCCGAGGATGTGGCTGTCACACCCTCTTCAGAGAACTTCACATTGATTTTCAGCGCAGTCACTTGGCCACCAAAAACACCAGCTGAAGTGCTCGTTGGATTGACCAATTGAACGTTGAGCACCGATGGGGTCCCGCCGGCTGGTAAATAATTTTTAACAGCTGTCGACGTCGTGAAAGTCATAAATTGAACTCCGCCCACTTCAAAAACTTGTGGAAAGACGCTGGCAAAATGAGTTGCCAAAATCGATCCGGGATTGTTGCCAGTGGCAACAGCTCCCCATCCCCCCTGAGTGTAAGAGTAAAACTCACCTGGACGAATTCGATCTTCCGGTGGAGGATCATCGGCGTTGATCACTTCCTGAGTGTCACAAGCTTGAATATTGGTGCCACTCATGCAAGTGAACTGATACGTGTAGAGCGGCTGACCGGTGAGCGAACTAAGAGGTCCATTGACCACCACGTTCGTATCCGGACTGCTCAAGTTTGCACAATTGGTGACATCACCAGACCCCGTGGCTGCCAACTGGCCAACAACAGACCGCTGAGCAGTCTGATTCAAAGATTCTGTTCCCGCTCCAGAGCCAATATCTGTTTCAAAGCCATCAAGAGAAATATTCCCCATGGTCACAACACTGCTTTGTTGATCCACCAAAGTGACACTGTTGCTATTGATTTGGTTTGTCGGAACAGCCATGGTGACTCGAGTGGGAACGCTGCGAACATAACTTTCGATTAAATCTGTGATGCTATTCCCATTGGCATCGATATTCCGACAAACAGCTCCGCTGCCACCGCGTCCACCTGCATTTCCGAAGCTGATGATCCATTCCAAGCGAACCTGTTCGCCAGCTGGAATTCCCAAAACTGTGTTATTATATTTGGCGCTAAACAACAAATTCAAAGACTGCCCGCCCGCCAAAGCCATCTGCGGAGTCAAAGAAAAAACTGTGTTGCTCGTCGAGTCGGTAAACTCCAAAGATCCAGAGGCCGCATTTTCAGTGAAGCTCGATCGAACT
>JACCDX011221631.1_pt1 | contig 15609 bp, 14 predicted proteins | sample 7449681 | NCBI WGS metagenome assembly JACCDX01 (sample SAMN15323450, study PRJNA562643) | freshwater metagenome | isolation source: river surface water | place: USA:Blue River Watershed | collected 2017-08-18 | reverse complement strand
TAAGCCAACGCCAGGCGCTTCGTACATGGTTTCCGCCATATCGGCGACCAGTTTACGAATGCGATCGTCTACAACCAATACGGGCTTGGCAACTTTATGCAAGCGCTTGTCGGGGTAATGCAGGATGGTCAGTAGGGCCATAAGTTTCTGTGTTATTGCTAACGCTGAGTCATCATTCAATTTTAATTTAATAATGAAGCATTTTCTAATAGTTGTTTTAAATCTGAGGGATAGCTCACAACGCCCTGGACAAAGCTGTCCGAGATCCCAGGCGGTTCACTAGAACACGTGTCAAACTTTCGGGCATGCATGACTCAGCCCTACCGACCTCGCAGCACGCGTGGCTTCGACTTAGTTTTGAGCCCGGAATCGGTCCTATTCTGGCTAATAGACTGCTACGCCGTTTCCCCGACCCCCTCGCCATCTATCGAAGCACACCAGAAATACTTAGCGCCCTCGTGCCAACGGCGCGCGCCATACAACTGACGCGACCAGCCTCTAAAGATCTACTAAAAGCGATTGATAAGGCCCTGCGCTGGTCGTCCGATCCCGGTCACATCCTCTTAACACCGGATCAACCAACGTATCCCGCAGTTCTGCGTCATACTGACGACGCGCCTGTCGTCCTATACGCCAACGGAAATCTCGAGCGGTTAACGACAAACTGCCTAGCGATCGTTGGCACGCGACACCCAACAGCAGATGGCATGGCCAATGCGCAGGCCTTTGCCTTTAGCCTAGCCAAACGCGGCTGGTGCATCGTAAGTGGATTAGCGAACGGCATCGACGGGGCAGCACACCAGGGAGCGCTTAAAGCGGGTTTGCGTGCAGCCTCCACAGTCGCTGTACTCGGAGCTGGAATCGATACGATTTATCCCCGTACGCACACGAGACTCGCACAAGAAATTGTGGCGCAAGGGGGACTCTTGCTGTCAGAGTTTGAACTAGGCGCTGCGCCCATCGCAGCCAACTTCCCAAGACGGAACCGCTTGGTTGCAGGCCTTACCCGCGGCACACTGGTCATTGAAGCGGCGCTTAAAAGTGGCTCGCTTATCACCGCACGATTGGCTGCAGATTTGGGGCGAGAAGTTTTTGCGCTTCCTGGCTCGATTCACTCCCCACTTAGTCGAGGACCTCATGCACTTATTCAGCAGGGAGCAAAACTTGTCACTTGCGCTGATGACATCCTACAAGAACTCGGTAGTTGGCAGCAGCTACCATTCATACACCAGCCATCTGACGCAACCGACCAACGCTCACCCACGTCCCCGCTCTGGGACGCAATCGGCTACGATCCCATTACGGAAGACACGCTACAACAGCGCACGGCAGTTAGTACGACAACGCTTCACGAAGCACTCCTCGATCTCGAGCTCGCTGGCTATATCCAGCGCCACTCTGATGGTCGCCTCAGTCGAATGCCTTGCTAGGTACCAACCAAATTGAGTCAAGACCTATGGTTCAAACGAATGTGTACAAAGTGATTGCTCTCTTGGTACTGACAATATTTTTTTTCAGCGCGCCACACGCCTCGCATGCTCAAGCGTGCAATGCCGCCGTGCAGAGTGATGACGCTCTGCGTTACACACCGCAAACCATCGAAGTACCGCGAGCGTGCAAGGACTTTACCGTCACACTTACTCACAGTGGACGCCTACCCTTGTTAGCTATGGGCCATAACTGGGTCTTGGCAAAACAGTCCGACATGGCGGGCGTAGCACGCACCGGAATGCTGGCAGGCGCAGACAACCAATATGTCGATCCAACCGATCGGCGAGTCATCGCACATACTAATGTCATCGGTGGTGGCCAAACCACTTCCGTCAGCTTCGACGTGTCCGCATTACAACCAGGCGAAACGTACGCCTTTTTTTGTACATTCGCTGGTCACTCACCCGTGATGCACGGCACGTTGGTCTTACAGTAACCTAGCCTCGCGAACCAAAGATCGCAGACCCAACTCGAATCTCCGTTGAGCCCTCTTCGATCGCAATTTCAAAATCGCCGCTCATCCCCATCGACAGGCGATCGAGCGAAACGCCAGCGATGGCTTCTTGGCGAGCACGTTCTTGCAACTGTTTAAGTTGAGTAAAACAAGCACGAACGGCTTTCGTGTCCTCGGACAGCACGGCCATCGTCATCAGACCCTGCACCCGCAAGGTTTGGTAATTTGCGATCTGCCGTAAAAACTTGAATAAATCACTGGGCTCAAGTCCCGATTTGGTCTCTTCCGGTGACGTTTTGACTTGCACCAGCACATCAATGGCGCGCCCCTCTTGCTGCAGTCGTCGCTCAAGCGCCTCTGCCAAATCGAGTCGATCTAAAGACTGCAGCTCATGCGCAAACTTTGCAACTTCTTTGGCTTTATTCGTTTGAAGATGGCCAATAACGACCCATTGCACACCGCACTCCGCTAAGAGCGGCGCTTTTTGTGCGATTTCTTGGGTGCGATTCTCCCCAAATCTTGTGAAACCTAAATCAATCGCTTCACGAATCGCTGCGACATCAAATGTTTTACTGACAGGTAAAAGCGTGACCTCCGAAGGATCACGCCCGGAGCGCGCGCACGCTTGATCGATTCTGTTGCGAATCTGGGCGACCCGATCGGCCATCGTAGTGCTGTGATTTGGCATGGCATTCAGTCTGCTTTTCGATATGTATATGTTACGACATCATCTTGACGCACCGTCGTGGTGCCTCACGAACAGAAACGAGTCCACGAAACGAAAGCCGCACCACTTTAGCGCATGAAACGCGTGCTTAACGCGGAGCATTCGTGCGCAAAGCGCTTCAACCGCGCTCAACATTGCGTTTTAAAGCTGGCACGGGTCTTGCTTTGGATGTTTCAGCATAGCCGCCTCTTCACCCAGGACGATATGCGGCCCCCCTCAGCGCGGCAAAACCGGCGCTTAACTTAGGAGTTTTGAAATGAAACGTAGATTAGCTCTGAAACAACTCACCGCAGCCAGCCTTTTAGCCATGTGTGGCGTCATGCCCCAAGCCTTCGCACAAGAAACCATCAAGGTCGGTATTTTGCACTCCTTGTCAGGGACGATGGCCATTTCAGAGACGTCACTCAAAGACGTTGCGCTGATGACAATCGAGGAAATTAACGCTAAAGGCGGTGTGATGGGCAAAAAACTCGAGCCCGTCATCGTCGATCCGGCCTCGAACTGGCCACTGTTCGCTGAAAAAGCGCGTGAGCTGATCGCTCAAAACAAAGTGTCTGTGGTGTTTGGCTGCTGGACCTCCGTATCACGCAAGTCGGTACTGCCTGTATTTAAAGAACTCAATAGCCTCTTGTTCTACCCCGTGCAGTATGAAGGTGAAGAGCTCGAGAAGAACGTGTTTTACACAGGCGCAGCACCAAACCAGCAAGCAATTCCAGCCGTTGAATACCTGATGAGCGCCGACGGCGGCGGTGCAAAGCGCTTTGTATTGTTGGGTACGGACTACGTATACCCACGGACAACAAACAAAATCTTACGCGCGTTCCTGCATTCCAAGGGCGTAAAAGATAGCGACATCGACGAGGTCTACACTCCGTTTGGTCACTCAGACTATCAAACCATCGTTGCCAACATTAAGAAGTTCTCTGCTGGCGGCAAGACCGCTGTGATCTCCACAATCAACGGTGATTCGAACGTGCCCTTCTACAAAGAGCTCGGCAATGCTGGCTTGAAAGCAACCGATGTCCCAGTCGTGGCGTTCTCTGTCGGTGAAGAAGAGCTGCGTGGCGTAGATACCAAACCTCTCGTTGGTCACTTGGCTGCCTGGAACTACTTCCAATCAATTAAGAACCCAGTCAACGCTGACTTTGTTGCGAAGTGGAAAGCGTACGCAAAGGCAAAGAATCTGCCCAACAACGCCACCGCTGTTACAAACGATCCAATGGAAGCGACTTACGTTGGTATCCACATGTGGAAACAAGCTGTCGAACAGGCCAAATCGACGGACACCGACAAAGTGATCGCCGCAATGGGTGGACAGAAGTTCACTGCGCCTGATGGCTTCACGATCGAAATGGACAAGACGAATCATCACCTGCACAAGCCCGTCTACATCGGCGAAATTCAGGCCGATGGTCAGTTCAGCATCGTGTGGAAGAGCAAGGGTCCAATCCGTGCACAGCCATGGAGCCCCTTCATTGCCGGTAACGAAGGCAAGCAAGGCCTGTAATTCCATATTATGAGACTGTCACGACATGTGTTTGAATTTTCCTTCATGGACAAAATGTTTGCTCGCGCTTTTGCTAGTGTTGCCTCTGCATACCGTATCAGCTGCGGATTTGTTGGATCGGCAAATACTGGCCGGATTAGCGGGCGACAGCAACGACGAGAAGGTAACTTCGATCACAGCGCTGGGACAGCTCTCTACCCCAGGCGCAGCCAAAGTGTTGGCTGCACTGGGGAGTGGCAACGTTCTGATTGCCTCTGACGGAACGGTTTTACTTGATATTGGTAACAATCAAGTTCTAAACCCAAGCACCGGCGAAACGTCTGCCACACCTCCGGGTGCGCAGACATTTACGCTGAATAACAGATTAAGGCGCGCGCTCCAGTCTGCTCAAGCAAGCTCTGAACTATTCTCGGCTGACCGCAACACGCGTCTCTTAGCAGCGGGACGTTTGCAAAAAGAGGCCGATGCGTCTCGCGCCCCAATGATCGAACGAGCTCTAGAAACCGAAAAAGATCCGCAAGTTAAACAAGCACTTGAGACCGCACTGGCGAGTGCGGCAATCAAAAGCGATGATCCCAAGCAACGCTTGAAAGCAGTCGTCACGCTTGGCGAGAGTAAAAACGCAATATTCAAATCACAACTGGTCGCAATGATCACACCATCTGCGGACGGAAAGTTTGTAGAAGGCGACCCACAGATACGAGCCGCCGCTAAGACCGCGCTCGCCCAAATCGAACGTCAAGAAACGCTTGTCAGCTGGGTAGGCAATCTATTCTTCGGAGTCAGTCTCGGCAGTGTGTTACTGCTCGCCGCTTTAGGGTTAGCCATCACATTTGGACTAATGGGCGTCATTAATATGGCCCATGGCGAACTCCTGATGATCGGCGCCTATGCCACCTACGTCGTACAAGCGCTCTTCAAACAATGGTTTCCCGCATGGATCGACTGGTATGTGCTTGCAGCACTACCCGCTGCATTTTTTGTTACTGCACTCGTTGGAATGGCGCTTGAACGAACTGTTATTCGCTGGCTTTACGGCAGACCACTTGAGACACTGCTAGCCACCTGGGGCATCAGCCTGATGCTAATGCAGGGTGTTCGCAGCATTTTTGGCGCGCAAAACGTCGAAGTCGCCAATCCTAGTTGGATGAGTGGGGGTCTCACGCTCTTTGGCACTCTAACGCTAAGCTACAACCGAATTGTGATCGTGGGTTTCGCGCTTTGCGTTGTCGTCGCAGTTTGGTTTGTACTTAATTTCACACGTCTCGGCTTATTCGTCCGCGCGATCACGCAAAATCGGCGTATGGCAGATTGCGTAGGGGTGCCGACCGGACGCGTAGACATGCTGGCTTTCGGTCTCGGCTCGGGCATCGCCGGGCTCGCGGGCGTGGCCCTGTCTCAACTTGGAAACGTTGGACCAGACCTTGGTCGAAGCTACATCGTTGATTCGTTCATGGTGGTTGTATTGGGTGGCGTTGGACAACTGGCTGGGACCGTTGTCGCTGCGATGGGGCTGGGCGCACTCAACAAAATAATCGAACCCTTCTGGGGCGCCGTCATCGCAAAAATTGCCATCCTTTTATTTATTGTCCTGTTTGTGCAAAAGCGTCCGCAAGGTTTGTTCGCGCCAAAAGGCAGGAGCGCAGAATGAGCACTCTACCGATGACGACAGCACTCTATGCTTCAAACAATCGACTCTACTCGGCCAAAGCTTGGAGCGCCATCAGCCTTGTGGTTGTGATTTTCGCAGCGCTTCCCGCACTGAATCTGATCTTTCCCATCGGCCATCCACTGCATGTGTCGGCCTTTGTGATTGCGTTGATCGGAAAATTTATCTGCTACGCCATGGCAGCGCTTGCCTTGGATTTAGTGTGGGGCTACACCGGAATTTTGTCCTTAGGCCATGGATTATTTTTTGCGCTTGGCGGTTACGCACACGGCATGTATCTCATGCGGGCAGCCAAGCCATCGCCCGATATCGTTCCAGATTTCATGACTTTCCTGAGCTGGAAGACATATCCATGGTTCTGGTCTTTTACGGAACACTTTTGGTATGCGGCACTACTCGTCGTCGTCGTCCCAGGATTACTCGCATTTCTTTTTGGCTATTTCGCTTTTCGCTCACGCATCAAGGGTGTCTATTTTTCAATCATCACGCAGGCGCTAACCTTCGCAGCGATGCTGCTGTTCTTCCGAAACGAGACGGGCTTTGGCGGTAACAACGGCTTCACTGACTTCAAAAAAATTCTAGGCTACGACATCACGTCCACCAACACACGTGCCGTTTTGTACTGGGTCAGCTTAGCGACATTATTCGGTGCGCTAGTGCTCAGTCGTGCGATTACCCAGTCCAAGCTCGGACGCGTACTGACCGCGATTCGTGACTCGGAAGGGCGGTTACGCTTCCTTGGATACGAGCCGCTTGGCTTCAAACTATTTATTTGGACGTTCTCCGCAATGCTTTGTGCAATTGCGGGAGCACTATATGTACCCCAAGTCGGCATCATCAATCCCGGCGAAATGTCGACAGAAAACTCCATCGAAATGGTGATCTGGGTGGCGACAGGTGGGCGTGGCACACTGATCGGCCCCATCATCGGCGCTGGTGTGATCAACGGACTAAAAACTTGGTTCACCAGCGTGTTTCCCGAGTTTTGGCTCTATGCACTCGGTCTAATCTTTGTCTTGGTGACATTGTTCTTGCCCCAAGGACTAGTCGGCCTCGCACGCCAGGTGAGCCAGCGTTTGAAAGGAGAAAAAGCATGAGCCTCGATTCAAACGTATCGACGGTGGCCGAAGACGTCCACGGATCAGGCGGCACTGCCTCCTACGGACGAATTAAACCGACGGGCGTCGATACAACCCACGGCGCAATTTTGTACTTGGAATCCATTAGCGTTGTCTTTGATGGCTTTCGTGCACTGAATGATCTGTCGCTCGATATAGGCGTGGGCGAACTACGCTGCATCATCGGTCCGAACGGCGCTGGCAAGACAACGATGATGGACGTCATCACCGGCAAGACCAGACCAACCTCAGGTACCGCCTTTTTTGGCCAGAGCATTGATCTCACCAAAATGAACGAAGCCCAAATCGCAGATGTCGGTATCGGTCGCAAGTTTCAACGCCCCACCGTTTTTGAACAGCATACCGTGTTCGAAAACCTCGAATTGGCGATGAAGACGAATAAACGGGTGCGTCCAACGCTATTCGCACGACTAAACAGTACCCAGCGCGACAAGATTGCAGCAACGCTTGATCTGTTGCGCCTTAGCAATGAGGCGCAACGGCCTGCTGGCTTGCTCTCTCATGGACAAAAACAATGGCTAGAGATCGGCATGCTGTTGATGCAAGAGCCTTTGCTATTACTCCTTGATGAGCCCGTGGCCGGAATGACCGATGCGGAGACTGAGCGAACAGGCGAATTATTGAATGACCTGCGCGGCAAACATTCACTTGTTGTCGTTGAGCACGATATGGACTTTGTGAACCAGATCGCGCAAGGAGGCAAGGTGACCGTGTTGTGCGAAGGATCTGTCTTAGCCGAAGGGACGATGGCACAAGTTCAAGCCGATCAAAGAGTCATTGAAGTGTACTTGGGACGCTAATCATGCTGGACGTGCAAAAAATCGATCAGTTTTATGGCAGCAGCCACACCCTAAGAGGGGTCTCGCTGACGGTCAATCGCGGCGAGTGCATGGCCTTACTCGGTCGTAATGGTGTGGGCAAAACAACCCTGCTGAAGTGCCTGATGGGCGTCCAATCTATCTCTTCAGGAAGCATCAGTTTCGAAGGCACAGACATCAGCAAACTCGCACCACATGCACGCGCAAAGCTTGGAATGGCGTACGTCCCACAGGGTCGTGAGATTTTTGCGCGCCTCACGGTCGAAGAAAATATCCTGATGGGAATGGCTACCAAATCCAGCCGTGAGGCGCGCAACATCCAGGAAGATATCTTTGAACTTTTCCCGGTTTTACGCACCATGCTCTCGCGTCGAGGTGGTGACCTATCGGGCGGTCAGCAACAACAACTCGCGATAGCACGCGCGCTGGTTGCACAGCCCAAGCTCATCATATTTGACGAACCTACAGAGGGCATTCAGCCCTCCATCATCAAAGACATTGGCCGTGTCATCAATTTGCTGCGCAACCGTGGCGACATCGCTATTTTGCTGTGCGAGCAATACTTCGATTTCGCCCGCGAACTTGCTGACCGCTTTGTGGTTCTTTCCCGCGGTGAAGTCGTCGCAACCGGCGACCGCGCCGCAATGGACAGCGACGAAGTCAAGCGTCATCTGTCGGTGTAAACAGCGAGCCTGACATATCGCCGCCTTCTGAGTTGGCTGTGGGCATGCGCCTTGGCACGTGACATTTGGGGCAAGCCGCGCCACCCGCTAAAGATGGCGCAGTGTCAGCTCCGCATGTCTGAGGCCCGTAGGGCCGAGTTCGGAGCAGACGCGCCAGCTAGCGGGTTGCGAGGGAAGTGGGCAAAGCCCACCCGCCCCAGTCACGTGCCAAGGCGCATGCCCACAGCCAACTCAGAAGGCGGCGAGCCCCCCCCAAACCATCCCCCAACACTAATCAGGACACCCCCAAACACGGACCTCGCGTTCCCCTACAATACCGCTCACAAACAGGCTAGCGAAAACCCCCGCCGCCTGCTTAACATTTAAAACTCAAAAAAACTCAACGCGAACTAAACCGCGAGGCAAGAATATGTGGGACGTAATCGTAGTAGGCGGTGGCAACGCCGCATTGTGTAGCGCGCTTATGGCACGTGAAGCTGGTGCGACTGTGCTGATCCTTGAAGCATCGCCGAAAGAATGGCGCGGCGGCAACTCGCAGCACACACGCAACCTGCGCTGTATGCACGATGGTCCGCAGGACGTCTTGGTCGACTCCTACCCTGAAGAGGAGTACTGGCAAGACCTGCTCAAAGTGACAGGCGGAATCACGAACGAAAAGCTTGCGCGCATGGTCATCCGCGAGTCCTCAAGCTGCCGTGACTGGATGCGCAAGCACGGCGTACGCTTTCAGCCGCCACTGTCGGGCACCTTGCACGTCGCGCGTACCAATGCATTTTTCATGGGTGGCGGCAAAGCGCTCATCAACGCCTACTACCAAAGCGCCGAGAATCTCGGTATCGATATTCTGTATGACTCGCCAGTCGATGATCTAGAGATTAAAGACGGAAAATTTATCGCTGCGAAAGTTGGCGACAAGCGCTACCCTGGAAATGCCTGTGTCTTGGGTTGTGGAGGCTTCGAGTCTGATCGTGAATGGCTACGTGAAGCATGGGGTCAAAACGAACGCGGCGAATGGCCTGCTGACAATTTCTTGATTCGTGGCACGCGCTACAACATGGGTGTCGTCTTAAAGGTCATGATGCGTGCCGGCGCCGACACCATGGGCGATCCAACACAAGCGCACTGCGTCGCGATTGACGCGCGCTCCCCGCTCTACGACGGAGGCATTTGCACACGTATTGACTGTGTCTCCCTCGGTATCGTGGTCAACCGCGAAGCCAAGCGCTTTTATGACGAAGGCGAAGACTTCTGGCCAAAGCGTTATGCGCTCTGGGGCCGGCTTGTTGCACTTCAGCCAGGTCAGATCGCCTACTCAATAATCGACGCAAAATCGGTTGGCCGCTTTATGCCTCCAGTCTTCACCGGAGTCCAAGCGGACACGCTCCCGGAGCTCGCCGCTAAACTCGAACTTGATGTAGACACGTTCATGCACACAGTGAACGAATTCAATGCCTCCTGTCGTCAAGGCACTTTTGATCACACGATCCAAGACGATTGCTACACAGAAGGGATCACACCTGCCAAAACACACTGGGCGCGTCCGCTCGACACCGGTCCGTTCTTTGGCTACGCCGTGCGCCCCGGCGTGACCTTCACCTACTTCGGTCTCACCACGGACGAAAAGGCGAGCGTTTTCTTTAACGGCAAGGCAAGTCCCAATATGTATGCAGCCGGCGAAATCAGCGCAGGTAACGTCCTCGGAAAAGGCTATACCGCTGGAGTCGGCATGTCGATTGGCACCGCTTTTGGTCGTATTGCCGGAACACAAGCTGCCGCAGCAGCAAAAAAAATGAAAGAAGGAGCGCAGCATGCAACCGCTTGAATCCCTGACCAACGAGGCACAAAGCCTCGCCGGGAAAACCGAACACTCGATTACGTGGCACACAAAAGGCATCACAGAGAATGAAGCCGAAGTCGCCCGTCAGATGCAGATTTGTAACGCTTGCCGCTACTGCGAAGGTTTTTGCGCAGTGTTTCCTGCCATGGCACGTCGTTTGCAATTCGACAGCAAAGCCGATCTCAATTACTTAGCCAATCTTTGCCATAACTGTGGCGCCTGTCTGCATGCCTGTCAGTACGCGCCACCGCATGAATTTATGGTGAACGTGCCGCAAGCGATGGCGAAAGTACGGATGGAAACCTATACCGACTTTGCATGGCCAGCTTCATTAGGAAAACTATATAAAAACAATGGTTTGACCTTGTCTCTCGCTACAGCTTTCGGTTTGGCGCTCTTCCTCGTGCTGACGATCATGTCCACAGGCAAGCTTTTGCATGAGCCGCTTGCCGGCAATTTTTATGCGATCTTCCCGCACAACACGCTCGCATTGATGTTCGGCGTGGTATTTGGTTTCGCAGTCCTCGCGTTAGGTATCGGGGTCAAGCGTTTCTGGAGTGAAATCACCCCTGGGCAAGCAACGGGCGAAGCGATCGGCGAAGCGGCCCATCACGCGCTCAAGCTGAAGTACCTGGATGGTGGCCACGGCGACGGCTGTAACGACGAAGATGATCGCTTTACATTGCGACGTAGACGCTTTCATCACCTCACGTTTTATGGCTTTATGCTCTGTTTCGCATCAACATCCGTCGCGACGATCTATCACTACGTCTTTGGATGGCAAGCACCATATGGCTATACGAGCCTGCCTGTCATTCTGGGCACCGTAGGCGGAATCGGTTTGCTAATCGGCCCTGCTGGCTTATTTTGGCTTAATCTGAATCGCTCTGCATTGCATGGTGATGCCGCACAAAAACCAATGGATCGCGGCTTCATTGCCTTGCTCTTTTTAACAAGTCTAACGGGTCTCGCACTTTTAGTGTGGCGCGACACAAGCGCCATGGCGCTGCTACTTGCGATCCACTTAGGTATTGTCATGGCATTATTTCTAACACTACCCTACGGAAAATTTGCTCATGGCATTTACCGTTCTGCGGCCCTGCTAAAGTGGTCGATTGAAAAGCGCATGCCGAACAAACTATCTCTCGGATCAGACTAATGAAACAACATGGGCCACTGACACACGTAAAAGTTCTTGATCTCAGTCGTGTGTTGGCGGGCCCGTGGGCCGGGCAAGTATTGGCAGATCTCGGCGCCACAGTCATTAAGGTCGAGAGGCCCGGCGTAGGCGATGACACGCGCGTCTGGGGCCCTCCCTTTTTAAAAGCCGAAAACGGCGAACAAACGCGTGAAGCCTGTTATTTTCTAGCAGCGAATCGCGGCAAGCAATCGGTCACGATTGACATCAGTACGGCCGAAGGACAGGATCTTGTTCGCAAGCTGGCCGCACAAGCCGATATCGTCCTTGAGAACTATAAAGTTGGCACACTGGCGCGTTACGGCCTTGCGTACGAAGATCTCAAAGCAATCAACCCCGCTATCATTTACTGTTCCGTGACTGGTTTTGGGCAAGATGGCCCTCTCGCAGAACTACCTGCGTACGATTTCATGATTCAGGCGATGGGTGGTCTCATGAGCGTCACGGGCGAGCGCGACGGCCAGCCTGGCGGTGGTCCTCAGAAAGTTGGCATGCCCATCATGGATCTCATGACAGGCATGTGGGCCGCAGTCGGTGTGCTCGCGGCTTTAGCACGTCGTAACGAAACGGGTGAAGGCGAGTTCATCGATCTGGCCATGCTGGATGTCATGGTTGCGACGATTGCCAACCAAGGTATGAACTACCTCGTATCCGGAAAGACACCGCAGCGCATGGGAAACAAACATCCCAACATTCAGCCACAAGATGTTTTTCAGTGTACCGACGGTCAGATGGTGCTCGCGGTTGGGAACGATGGACAATTTGTGAGTTTCTGTCAGGCAATGAACCGTCCAGATCTTGCAAGCGATTCACGCTTCATCACGAACAGCGCACGCGTCGTGAACCTCGAGGCGCTGATGGAAATTTTGGTTGATGAGATTGGCAAGCGCTCGCGCGCCGAATGCATCAATGCCCTGCGCGCGCACGGCGTACCTTGCGGACCGATTAATACGATCCCAGAAATCTTGGCTGAGCCTCAGATCATTCACCGCGAAATGCTTCGCTATCTTCCACATCCTACCGCTGGAAAAGTGCCGCAAATTGTGAGCCCACTGAGGCTTCAACAGAATCCTTTGGCCTTCAACGATGCTCCACCTTTGCTAGGTGCCGATACCCAAGCAGTCCTACAAGAAATTGGCGTGACACCCGAACAGTACGCCGCGCTACTCGCTCGCGGTGTGTTGTAAGACCCCTGTCGCGACTCACTACTGCGTGTTCGTTTTTTGCGGAAAGCCGGCTGTTTGTGACCCGAGTAGTCGACGCAACCCCAACCATTGCTGGGCCAAAAACCCACGTCCATAATCGCGCCCACCCTCCTCGGGCAGCTGGTCATGGATACCAGTTTTTGCGTAAGGCGTGTCAAAACGTGCAGTCTTAAAAAGGATGTCCCACAAGGGAAATAAGACTGAAAAGTTATGTCCCTTCGCGGGTCCAGCGGTCGACTCACTATATTCAATGGAGTGATGATAACGGTGGAACTTTGGGCTCACGAGCAACCTATCACCCAAGCTGCCAAAGGACAACCGAATATTCGCATGCGAATAACTCTCAACCAACTGAGTCAGAACAACAATCAGAACAAACTGCCCAGGAGGCACACCGACTAATTTGGCGATGAACACAAACACAATGCTACGAAGCAAACTATCGAGCAAATGATTGCGGTTATCACTCCACATCGTCATCTGGCGCTGGCTGTGATGTACCGCATGCAAACTCCAAAACCAAGCGTAACGGTGCTGAGCGCGATGGTAAAAGTAATCGACAGCATCGAATATGAGCAGATAAATTAAAAAGCTCACCCAGGCGATATCTGTGACACCTGGCCATACTTGATCAACGTGAAACGTTGGAAAACCCGCAACACGTGCCTCTCCAAACAATGCATCGGCGACTGGCTGTACTGAAAAGAACAGGACAAGACGAAAGATGCCCAAGCGATGAATCAAGGTGTACACAATATCGTTACGAATTTCGCGTCGATTGACGACGGGCTCTACAGGCCTCCAGCGCTGAAGGGCGCCAAAGACTGTGGCAATTAACGTGATTTGTATGAGCCCGATGAGTAACCACATCGTTCCGTTATACGCATCTTCAAGATACCCGCTTAGTCCAAGATTAAAAAACAAGGGCTGGACGATGGCCTCAAAAAGCCACTGGTGCGCGTTATCAAAAAGGTCACTCACGGTTTGGATCATCGCTACTTTGTGTTACGGGTTCTGCCACAAGCGGGATACTGCTCGCGTACGAAGGATGCACATCGATCGTTGCAAAACAGAAACCGCGGGACTTTAGCCCTATGATTAATGGCTCAAGCACTGCGGGTGCCCACGGATCTTTGCGCGACCAAATGCCCAAGTGTGCCATCAAAATATCGCCAGACCGAATATTCTGCAACGCGCGTTCAAGCAGTACCGCGTTAGGATACTGCTCGCTGGACAGTTCATCGCCTAAAAACCCTGCGGGCGACCAGCCTACATGCACGTAGCCACACTCGCTAGCCACCTGCAAGAGAGCTTTCGACGCGCGCCCTCCTGCAGATCTAAACAGCGGGAGCATTTTGCGCCCGGTCATTTCCTCAAAACGCTGGCCAGGCCGAGCTAGTTCGCGGCAATAGTCTTGGGCCGTCCAAATCTGCGTCCTGCCCTGCAGAGGTCCGGCGCTCGCTTGAACTCTAAATTTTCCATCCGGTAAGTCCGCCTGCCAGTACACGTGGTCATACGTATGCGAAGCAAAAACGTGCCCTTGCTCTGCCATCGACTCCCACCACGGCGCCCATTCATCATCAAGGCTCGTGCCGCCGGTGCGGGTCAACTCGTTGGCCAGAAAAAAGCTTGCTCGAACGCCTTGGCGCTTTAGAACGTCTTCGACGAGTGGGGCCACTTCCATGTGCCCCGTATCAAAAGTCAGATAAATCGGGCGTTGGCAGTTCTCTGTTAGCGACTGTGATGTTTGGGCGTGTGCAAACGTCGCGATTGCGCTAAACGAAAAGACGACAACCCATGATTTAATCCCGGCTCGCATGATTAAGCGTCCAGACTCCGTGCGGTGACTTACCAACAGGGACCTGTTTCACAACCGCCTTTTTTTCTAGGTCGATAACCGACAGCTTACCCGCCCAGCGTGTTGTAACGAGAAGCGTCGTTCCGTCCGCCAGCATTTCCATGCAGTCTGGACCAGCCGGAGTTTTGTACGTATCCACTACCTTTAAAGTTGTCCAGTCGATACGGCTAATGGTGTTAGCGCTGCGATTGCTCACAAACACGTGGCGCTTATCACCCTGGGAGCGGAATGCATGCGCACCTTTCCCCGTTGGGATTCGCTTTTTCAGCACAGCTTTACCACTCGACAAGTCATAAGCCTCGACGCCGTCTTCACCGGTCAGCCCAATTAGGAGGGTTTTATCATCCGGTGTCAGATACAAATCGGCAGGTGTCTTACCTACGTTTATAGTCCACAAGCGCTTTTGAGTCGCCAGCTCAATCGCTGTTAGCTGATGGCTATCTTGCAAAGTGATGTAAGCAACCGTGCTCTTGCTATCAATCGCGATATGGCTAGGCGTTTTTCCGGCAGGCACCCGCTTGACCAAATGCAACTTAAACTCTTCGCCAACACGCTCCCAACGATAGATATCCACGTGATTCAATCGATTCGCTGCGGTCACAAACCATTTCATGTCCGGGGAAAATCGTAAATGATAAGGATCCAAGATCCCTGTCATCGTGCGTTGAACCGCCGCAGTCTTCGGGTCAAGAAACGTGATGGAATCGCCTTCGGCGTTAGCCACCATCACCGACTTGTTGTCCGGTGTTAGGTACAGGTGATGCGGCTCCTTACCAACGGGGATTCGCTTGATTTCCGTATAGGTTTGTGGATCGATCACACTCACGTCTGCGTTCAGCGAATTGAGGACAAGAATCGGTGGCGCAGCCCATACGCTTGCGGCAAAAAGTGTGCACAGCGCAAAGGCTAGCCGCGGGAGGGCGGTAAAAATCGATCGATTAAGTGTCATGTGAAACCATTCTTACGTTGAACTGCTAGATTGCATTTTCGCATAGGCTAGGGCATACGCGGAATAGGACGATG
>JACCDX011255465.1_pt1 | contig 15611 bp, 14 predicted proteins | sample 7449681 | NCBI WGS metagenome assembly JACCDX01 (sample SAMN15323450, study PRJNA562643) | freshwater metagenome | isolation source: river surface water | place: USA:Blue River Watershed | collected 2017-08-18 | reverse complement strand
ACAATAACTTAATAATGTTTTCGTTGATGGAATGAATTTCGTCCATGTTTGCAATAATTTCATCGTTGTTTTGTTGTGTGTTTGTTTGTGTTTGATATAATAAATGGGAGATTTCTTCATTTTGGTGTAAAATAGGCCCCCATGCTTGAAAAAGTGTTCTTTCTTCGTGATATTCATCATGTTTGGGGTAAGAGGGTTCCGGTGTTCTTTTTCTTTTTTTATTTGTGTTTGTGTTTGTGTTTTTCTTTCTTCTTGTGCTCGATGGGGGAACGTTGTTCTTTATAGTGTCCAAATCGCTTTTCTTGACAAATAAAAACTTATATCCATCGTATCCGTGATTATACAAAAGTTGGAGATCAAATTCAGTATTAGACTGGACAATAAAATATCTTAAATCATATTGATCTTCTTGTCCAACTTCATCTTCATTGTATGTAAACAAAATCTCTGCATCCACTTCAGATGCGGATGTATCCGCATTTCTAATATACAACTTTATGTTTTTGACGGCTTCTTCGGGGGATGTTAATTCAATATGTTCTTTTGCTTTTGCCTTTGCAGTCAAAATAAATTTCGCTGTTTCGAAATTAGAAATAGATATAATCGGTGTTTTTGATTTGGACGATGACATTTATTATTTTGGTGAAATAAAAAAAAGAAAAAAAAGACAATAGCAATAATATATGTATATAAATTAAAAATTTAGCAAGTGTAAAAATAGAATAAAATAAAATAACATAAAATTCACAAAAAAAATGGATAAAAAAAGAAAGGTGTCTCCAACCACAGATACGATTAATGATAATAATGTTAAAAAAGCAAAAGCCTCATCTAATACACAAAACAACGACAAGGAAACTGATGATAAGTTTATTATAGATAACGAAGACGAATACGGTGAAGACGAAGACGAAGATGAATATGACGAAGAAGAATACGGTGAAGACGAAGATGAAGATGAAGATGAAGATGAAGATGAAGATGAAGATGAAGATGAAGATGAAGATGAAGATGAAGATGAAGATGAAGATGAAGATGAAGATGAAGATGATGAAGATGAAGATGACGAAGATGAAGATGACGAAGATGAAGACGAATATGTTGAAGAGGAAGACGGCCCCGATACAAACATTAGAGATGAAATATTATCACATTTCAAATCAATTGCTCCAAAACATAGTGTAAAATTGAAAAGTGACTGGAATTTATGGAAAGATGAAATTATTTCAAAAACAGATAATCCATATTTAATTCATTATGAAGAATATGAGGATACGTACATACCGATTATTACCATTCCAAAAGGTACGATGTTATTTACAGCAAGAGAAAATTATGCTGAGTACGAAGGAGTATCGTTAAATCATCTTTATAAGATGGAAAATACACTACATCAATATTTTAAAAAAGGAGTTAAAGACATACAAACCTTTTTTTATCCATTTCCTTATATGTCTAAATTTGTTGTAGGACAAGCTATAACGCATGATTGTGTTGTTACGACAAAAGATTTGCGTTTATTTGCATTTGACAGTCCAAGCCCAGTGTCAAGAGGAACACGACAAGGTCATATGATAAAAGTACAAGACGACTCGGTAACGATGAAATATGATATAATTAAAAATTGCAAAGGCAAAAGATACGATCCTTGTATTGATATTGATGTTATGCGTTCATTAAAACTAAATGGATATATAGCAGTTACAGAAGAAGATTCAATTTCAGAATATTATAATGATATAAAAAACGAATTTGACAATCAGGGGGCTGACATAACCAAAACAGAATTATTTTGTGGGGCCCATTTCAGTAACTCATATAATCAATCGAATAATGCAATTTCACCAAATATGGATGCCGTTGAGAAAATGAAAAGCAGACGAGTGTATGGAACACCGGAAATAACCTTGCTGCCATTGGACGCATATGTTGGGATGACGAAGAAAGACAAAAAATTTTATAAAAAAGTATTAAATGTATTTACAAGCGATTGGTGGAGAAGCACAAAAAAGCATAAAGAGGATGTTGATTTTTACACAATTTTTAAAAATAAAACTCCTGAAATTGATTGGTTTTTACAAAATACGTCTTTTGAACCCCTTTTTCGCACCAAAAAATCAAACCTGATGGACTCGTTTCGTTTGATAGATACAGCTTTGCAATCACTTCAAAATCAAACAATTAAGTCAGTTCAGTCGTATCCATTATTTTATTTATGGAAAGATGCAGCAACCACCATTCCTTCAAATTTAATAATGCATCATAATGATATGGCCTATCGTAATAATTATTTAGAGTCTTATAAAAATAATAAAGAAGGCGCCGCGTTTGAGAACATGTTATTTTATGTTCATTATGCGGATTTTTTAAAATTTCAACAACAACAACAAGGAAACCATTCTTACAAAACAAGAAAAAAAGGTGGAAATCTTTTTTATTATCCAAAAAATACATTTTCTCCTTTAAAAAAAATTACAACAAAAAATAAAAAGAATTCATTCCCTCTTCCAAAAAAACGCCAGACATTAAAATATAAAAATCCAAATATTACTTCTTTGAATAAATATTTACATTCAATTCCATTAAAATCAACAACACCATTTTTACCATCATTAATAATATCTTCAGATAAATTATTTTATTCTGAACAGTCAGGTATTCCTGTATTTTGTTTTCAACCGGAGGATAGATAATTTTTTGTTTCAATAAAGATTAAAAAAAATATATATTTCTTCAATGATTTTAATCTTTATTCACCTGCTCGTTCACCAGCAATTTTTCTGACGAAAAATTGCTTTAAAGATAAACTTTACAAACCTGAACTGATACACCGGTGTATCAGTCCAGGTGAATAAAGATTAATTATAATTTTCTTATGGTTATGGCAGTGGCAACGTCATATACAATTCGCCCAATTTATTCTCTCCACGTTTGATCGCCGATCCATCCGGTTCTACATGAGCACCCCACAACATATCCGACCGCGAAAAATGCACCAATTGCATATGATGTTCCCGGGCTTTCCGTAAAATCTCTTGAATGTCGGGATGACGATCGATTTTGCTTTGAATAATGTCGCGCATGATATTCATTTGGGCGGCATTGAACGCAGCCACATTCAACGCCACGCCGTTTTTGGTCATACCGCCTCGACCGCCCGCTTTCTTTGCATCCAAAGGGGTTTTCAATGTTCCGTCATAAAACATAGCCACCAATTCCGGTTTAAGAGGCACCGCATATTTGTATTTTTGGGCTTGGTAGGCGTGCTCGACGGTGGGATAAATGTGTCCCTCGTATTCCACGGAATGCTCACTAAAATTCGACAATTTCTTCATATCATCGGGCAAGAAATAAGGGTGGTTTTTCAAAGGGGCCGCTTTGCTGTGAAATTGGATGATGCCATTCTCTAAAATGAGGGGAGCGGGTTTGGCTCTTGGTTTCTTTTCTTTGGGTTGATCGTCGTTGTTGCCGTCGTTGGAAGCCTTTCTCTTTTTGGCGGTTTTCTTCTTATTTTGATGGGGGGATGACGAAGTAGGAGAATTCGATCGAGAACGGGATCGATGGGTAGACGCCGATCGTCTCGACGATGATGATTTTGTAGATAATGGACTATTCATTTTTTTTGTCTTTTGTCTTTTGTCTTTTGTCTTATTTAATTTATGATTGATTTTATATAAATTAAATAAATATTTTTCTTTTGTTTTTTGCAAAAAAAAATAGAGGTTACAAAAAAATGAATAAAAAAAGAGTGATACGCAGATCAAAAAGGAAATATTCTAGAAGGCCTCGTATAAGAGGCCTTCGGCGAACGCGAAAACAAAAAGGATCCGGTTTTCTCGGGGACACCTTAACAAAAACCATGCGCAACTTGAAAAGTGCCATAGAAGTAACCGCCGTGGGAATAATCGATACATCGAATGTCAAACGCTTGCATTTTAAAAATCAATTTTTTGTGGATTACATGGATGTGGCAAGCATTCGTAAATTATACGGAGATGAAACCATTCAAATTCGACAAAATGATCGCCAAGATTATATTGGATCCTTGGGATATTTAACAAAGACATCGCAAACACCGGGAACCCCGCAAACACCAGAAACGCAGGAAAAAACACAGGCGGACAACGAGCCAGAAAACAAAGATCCTGTTCCGGATGATTCAACCATTGATAAATTATGGAAAATTGTCAATGTTCCCAATTCGCTTTCTTTCAATCGATTGAACCAAGCCGAAATCATTGATCCTCTCTTTTACGAAAACATTATGCAAGGAAATGATGAGAACCAAAAGAATTTGATGAAAAGCAAATGTATTACGTTTACCCGTGAGTGCCAAGCTCTCTTTGAATTGCAATACACATGGAAATATTTGTTGCATTCGTTGTTGTGGGACATGAACGACAAATCCAGAGCAACCTTGCGATTTATCTACACAGAAATGACCAAACAAATCATCCAACGTCCCGAATATGCCACTTTCCTGCGAAAGAGTTCGACCGTTGTGTACCTGATCAATTTCTTTGCAAGGATAGGAAGTTCGTTTAAACAATCATATGATTCGGTAGCAGAGTATGCAAAAAAACAAATAGAAAATGTCAGGAAAACTCCATCCGCTTTGTATGCATCGTTGTTTGGATCTGCGGCCGAATCAACAAAATCAGAAGGTACAACTGTGCAACCACAACCACCAACAAATTCTCCCTCTCCTATGGCTGAGCAACCACAACCAACAAATCCTCCAATTGATCCATCTATTCTCGACAATTCCCCCGTTTCCATCGGACAATTGTTAACTCAATTGCGTGGATATTATAATGTGCCATTTTGGGAAGGCGTCGACTCGCATTCTAATGACAATTACATAAAATATGCCATAGAGAATAAAAAGTTTTCAGAGTTGCCACCCTTTTACATGTTAGACGACATTAAATTTGTGTTGAATACAACGATTAAATTTTTGGAGAAAATTGCAAGTTCCTCATCAAACGATGATAGTTTAAATAAGGTGGTTTTTGTTCACAACTCAATGAAATGCAGTGTATACAATCGTTTGCCTTTCAATAAAGTGTATTCTTTGGAAATACCAACCAATATTGAATACGACAAATCAAAAGGACAACTCTTCTTTTTTTCAGAATTATTCGAACCTGACTCGTCGAAAGATCAACCCTCCACAAGTCCACGACCCGAAGGGGAGAGGCAGTCCGTGACAGATGAAGATATTATTACTTTGCTCATAAAAATCCAAGGTTATCAAACGGACATAAACAACAAATTTGTTGATTTTAAAGCAAATGGAAAACAATATATTCGCGAACATCCTTTTTTGGTATCCAAGGATGAATTAGATAACCTGGCACAATTTGCTTTAAACAGAGTTAATGACGCAACACAAAATCTTGTTTTGGGAGGGGGACTAACAGAGAGGATGGAAACCTATGTCAATAAAAAAATGTCTATTTTAAAAGAAAAAACAAACAAGGCATACCAAGGCGTCGTCAAAAAGAATTATTTTTTGGATTGTGTCAAGGTGGCTTTCTTGCATGCTGCGCGGCATCGATTGCGACAATACGTGATTGCACCTTTGTTTGAAACCCCCGATCAAATGTCACGGACTGCCTCTAAGCCGCGACATGTGCTCTCCCTCATGGGAGAGCCGGAAGGCGACTTACCTCTTCGAGTCGAGGACTTGAAAAATACCTTGAAAATGTATAAAACCTTGGGATTGTATTCGGTGCGAATGGCCAATGTGGTATGCCAGAGTCCCATTAATAAAATCATTGGACAATTTGATCCATCACAAAGTTTATTGAAAACTCCCCATTGTTTTCAATTGTCCTTTTTAACGGGCATGATCATAAATTCGTTTGCGAAAATTCAAGCAAATAATGCAAATGTGAAAGACGTCATTCCAGATCCAATAACAAAAGAAACAGGTGATGAAGATAAAAAATAAAAATAAAAATAAAAAAAAAATGAATAAATAATTATGAAAAATAATACATAAAGTGTCAAATTTATTTATTTTTTACGATGAGTACGACGGGTTTTGCGGCTGCCGCTGCTGTTGTTGCATCGGACGCTTTTACCCCCATATTTGCTGATTCTCTTTAACAATTTCTCTCTTGCTTTGGCTTGGGCTTTTCTTTCTTTTTCTTGGGCCTTTGCTTGGGCTTCGGCGGCTTTTTCTTGGGCTTTTGCTTGGGCTTTTCTTTCTTTTTCTTGGGCTTCGGCTGCTTTTTCCTCGGCGGTTTTCCGCGGTGCTCTCGGTTTTTTTTCTTTGGATTTGGATTTGGATTCATTGGCATATTTATTCAAAAGAAAGGCTTCGTAATCGGGATGTTTTCCACGACGTGCGGGTATGGGAGAGATTTCCCCCGGGGAATACACAGACCTATTTTCATCCTGTAAATCCCCCGTCGGTAATGCCGAGTCTATCGTTGGTGGGGGTGTTGGATGCATGATCGGGCTCTCAAATGAATGAATTAAAGGAGAAACATAGGGCACTTGTTTTCTACCTATTTGTTGGAATCGAATGGTTTTTCCTCGGTTGTGATTTGTGGTATGCGCCACTCTTGCGGTTTGTTTTACGCGTGCCATTGGGTTAGGTTGTTTGTTACAAAATAAAATAAAATAAAAAAAAAAACGAAAATGTTTTTCTATCTAAAATAATATATTATATTATATTGTATTGTTTGTGTGTATAAAATATTATTATTTTTTTGGGGGGTTTTCGTGAATTTTTGTTGTTGCTATCCCATCGATGATTGGCACATTCTTGAAAAAATATGTACCCACCTCTCTTTCCCAAAAAGATCAACGTCGACAAGCCACGGAAATTCAACGCAGTCGGAGAGCTTATTCCCACCGAAGGTTGCGTTTTCACAATCGACCTAAAATGAAGTCCTTTCGATCGAAACCCTCGCCCCATGTGGTCAAAGCCCAACGCTTGTATCATGTCGACAAAATTGGTGCCACACCCGCCTTGGCGAAAGCGTCGGGATGCAAACGTTCTGCTTTAGCTGCCATCATTCGCAAAGGTGCCGGAGCTTATTACTCGTCGGGTTCGCGTCCCAACCAAACGGCGCAAAGTTGGGGCAAGGCGCGTTTGGCGAGTGCGTTGACGGCGGGCAAAGCCGCCGTCGTGGATTATCACATTTTGAAACGCGGTTGTCATCCGAAAACGTCCAAAGCCTTGCGTCTTGCCAACCAAGCGAAATCGCGGAAATTTCGTCGTCCGTCCAGGCGTTTTGTCACTTTTTGAAATACAAAACAAAACAATACAAAACAATACAAAACAAAATCCTCTCCTTCTCCACCACCATTTTTTTTTGTTCAAACAGTTCAAACCCAAACCCAAAAACTTCGTGATCCTTCCTCTTCTTTTTTAAAAAAAAAAATGGAGAGGCAATCCAATCCACGGGCTGCCTCTCCACTTCGTTCCGAGGACTTGCCAAATCTCATTTTTGGATCCTTTAAGTCCTTTTACACAAATCATAATTTAATTATTTTATAATCCACGATCCACAATTAAAAAATCAAAATTAAAAAATCAAAAGAAAAAAAATGAGTGAAATGATGATTTCCAATAATCAATCACAGGAGACATTGCTTTGTGAGAAACCACAAAATATGAATGAAAACACAAAAGATGTTTTGGACAATACCATTCAGATTTCGCGCAAAGATTTCATTCGTTATATCATGCGATGCATGTTGGACTATCAAAAGGAAAATAATATTTTGGGTAGTTCTATCGTGAATGTCAAGTATTTGTTCGACAATATTCACGTGTTTGCGAATGTCAACAATGAGTTCTTTATGGTTGCCAAACCAGTCATTGTTTTCTATGACAAACCCCAAGATGATCCCACTTTGTTGTTCTACAAAACCATGAAAATTGGCGAAGGCGAAGGCGAAGGCGTCGGCGAGGAGGGTACGACAAGTACAAATGCGAGGAAGGAACAGTCGCTGCCAAAACAAACCGTCGCCCATGTCCACATGATTTTGACGGGACATATGTCAACCCTTCGTAGCAAAGATGATGACGACACGGAAGTCTATTTGGATCCTTCCTATGAGATTGATAGTATGGAGCAAAAATGGTATTTCCATTCCATCAAAGAGTTGTTGCTTGCTTTGGATACCAATGTATCGGATGAATTTCGTCAACAATTGGTAACGTCGTTGATTCCTCAACTCAAAGTATTTCACGAAATGGCGAATTCTATTAATACGGGTAATTTAACCTTTGACGAAGATAATACGTATTATCATGCCCAAGCCGATTATGTGCAGACGAAATTGGCGGAATGGTTGTTGCCGACGTCATTATTATCATCGTCATCATCTTTGTCGCCTTTGTCCTAATTCAAACAAAAAAAATACACATATAAAGATTGTATTCTACTTTTTGGGTAATCTTCCTTTCATTATTTATTATCTTTTTATTTTTTTTTTCATTTTTCATTTTTTATTTTTCATTCCTTACTTTATTTTGCTTTTTGCTTTTTTTTTTAAATAAAACAAATCAAATAATAAATAAAAAATCATGCAAGCATTCGCACCCGAACAAACACAAACAACACAAGTACACGAAGAATATCAATATTTGAATTTGATTCGTGATATTTTGGCGCGAGGGACTCGCGAAGAGGGTCGCAATGGATTGACATACACTTTGTTTGGAAACATGATGCGGTTTTCGTTGCGCGATGGTACTTTACCTCTGTTGACGACGAAACGTGTAGCATGGCGCACCTGTTTGAAAGAATTGTTGTGGTTTGTCCGCGGAGAGACGGATGCGCGCATTTTACAGCAACAAAATGTCCATATTTGGGATGGCAATTCGACGCGTGCGTTTTTGGATGGTCGTGGCCTTACCGAATACCCCGAAGGAATTCTAGGTCCCGTGTATGGATTTCAATGGCGTCATTTTGGCGGCGACTATGTGATACCTTCGTCACCATCACCATCACCACAACAACTCGCCGATCCCAGTGAGAATGACATTCATGTGGACGCCCCGGAAAACACGCCGGCGACTACTACTAGGCAAGGCATCGACCAATTAAAACAAGTCATTCATCAATTACGTCACGAAAGAAACAGTCGACGTATTTTGATGACGGCATGGAATCCCGTGGATTTGGACAAGATGGCCTTGCCGCCGTGTCATGTCTTGGCACAATTCCATGTGCGCGAGGGCAAGTATTTATCGTGCGCCTTGTATCAACGGAGTTGTGACGTGGGCTTGGGTGTGCCTTTCAACATAGCATCGTATTCCATGTTGACGCATTATTTAGCCATGCATTGTGGTTTGGAAGCCGAGGAATTTGTGTATTTTATGGGGAATACACACATCTATGAACAACATGTTCCGGCACTCTTGGAACAATGTCAAAGGGTACCCGAAGCTCGCTTCCCGAAAATTGTCATTCATCCCTCCGTCCAAACAAAAGACGTCGATGCTTGGTCCGTGGAAGATTTGGAATTCAAAGATGCATATTGCCATTTAGGGGATTTGATACATCATATGCGTATGGAAGCCTAGCCTAGCCTAGCCTAACCTTGCTTATTATATTTGCTTTATAGTCATTTGTTTTTGAATTTTTGAAAACAAATTTTTTCACTTGCGTTATAGTCATTTGTTTTTGAAAACAAATTTTTTCACTTGCGTTATAGTCATTTGTTTTTGAAAACAAATTTAGAGAAATACCATTGTTCTTTTTTTCAACAAACCAATCATTCCTTTTAAAAAAAAAATTTTTTTCATCAACTTTTTTTTTCTTTCTTTTTCTTTTCGTTTCCTTTTTAACAAAAAAATGAGTAACAATGCTTTAGCCGCTGCACGTCGTCGTCGTGCCCAAGAATCCAATCCCCCACCTGCTGCCATTAATACACGATCGATGACCCAACCGAACAATAACAACAACAACAATGGTGCAAATATACCCCCTCCTCCTTCGGCTGGAGGACCCATGACATTGCCCCAAGTCATTGCCACGGTCGATCGTCGTTTGATTGTATTAGAAACATTTATGAAGGAACAAAAAGAAAAACCGTCCATAAACAATGGTGGTGGTGGTTTGCCCCCTTTCGATCCCATCGCCTTTTCCAAGGTTCCTCCTTCCGTGGAACCATCCATCGATGTTCCCTCCAATTTAAAAGAAATCCTCGAAGAATACAGTGGTCGTTTTGATTTGATTGCGGATGAATTAGCGAGTTTAAAGAACATGTTATTAAGTTTGCAAAGTTTTACCATGGATGTCAATAAAGAATTGTATTTAAAAGTGAAAGATGCTGCGACCGGGGTGTCCACGGAAACATCCAATGACAACGAATCTGGCGCCGAAGTGGAGGCAACCGAATTCTAATTACAAATAAAAATACAAAAATAAAAATACACCAACACAAACAAAATTCAAACACATTCTTCTTCATCGATTTCGACAATGAGATGTTCCAACAAAGATCTTTCATTGTCGGGAATACGTATTTTTGGCAAAAAGTCACGAATCATATCCAATTCATTTCCGCGTGCCATTCCAAAGACATGGATGCACATGTCTTCATACGATTTGATTTGATTCAGCAACCAAACACAACACGCCGTGTCGTCGGAGGATCCCCATTTCTGCATACGTTGCAAAATCAATTTCGTTTGGACAAATGCACCCTGGCGTTCAACTTGTATAGCGCGTTCCATATCTCGTTGTAATGTGATTTCTTCATATTCGCGACGGCTCAATTCCATGATGGATTGGAAGGTTGCTTCGTCCTCGTTTTCATGTTGATTTTGATTGGTTTGTTGTTGTTGTTGTTGAGGGTTGAAATAATTGTCTTCTTGTTCTTCTTCCCCATCCGAATGGGAAATATCGATTACATGTGCCATGGAACTCACGGGAACACGGTGTCCTCTTCTTCTCGCATTGGGGGACGGATGATGACTGCTCCTACGGTAGGTGGTTGGATTTCGTGACAGAGAAGGGGCGGGAGCATACAATGTATCATAAAAAGACCGATCGGGTTGTCGAAGATTTTCTTCTTCATTCATTTTTTATTAATCTTTTTTTTTTAATTGATTTATTGAATTGAATTAATTTGTGATTGCCATGTCCTTTTTTCGACTACAGAGTCAAACCCAAACTCAATCCCAATCCAAAAAAACAGATGAGAAATCCTCCTCCTATTCCAATGTGAAATTTCGCCAAGCCGTCACCGTTTGTGAAAATATTCCTCTCTCCCATTTGTTACAATGTACCATTTATCAAGAAGAACTCCATCATATTGTGGTCAAATATGGCGTTTTGAAAACGTTTGCCCATCCGGAGATCTTTCCCCACATTGCGCATTACATGGTCGACGTCTGTATGCAATGTCGTCAACGTTTCGATGGCTTTTCCTTGCACGTGGATATTGAAGGATTGAGTGTCACTGGCGTCGAGAGATACAAAGATTTGATTTCCAATTTGTTGGCGTTGTGTGCGGCGCTCAATACGGATTTTAGTGACTGTATCGATGTTATTCATGTGTACAATACGCCGCCCTCCATCGATATGATTCGAAGTCTATTGATGCCATTTTTGGAACCGGTACTTCGAGAGAAATTGCATTTTGTTTGAATAACAGAGTGAGAGAGAGAGAAATCGGCAACATACATAACATTTGTTTTTTGGGAGGTGTTTGTTTCTGTTTTTTGTTTATATATGTATGCAATATGATGTGTTTGTTTGTGTTTTTTTTTTCAAAGGAACAAAAAAAGAATCCAGACTCGAATCATTATTTTATTATTATTACAACTTTTTTTGCTTTTGCTTTTGCTTATTGCTTTTCTTTTTTTTTTTCTTCAAAACAAAAGAAAACAAAACACCAGTCACAAACACCAATCACCAATCAAAACCAAGCAAAACCAAGCCAAAACAAAAGAAAACAAAACAAATAAAAAATGGAATTAATCATCGAAGACACCCATAAATGCGACATCTTTGTTGGATTGTTTCAACATATTAAATTCATGACTGAACATATCAACATTGTCTTTCAAAAAGAACAATTCTATGTGCAATGCATGGACAATAGCCACGTGGCCATCATGGAACTGACCTTGCCCAAGACGTGGTTTGACACCTATGACAACCAATCCTTGGATTCCATCATGGTGGGCGTCAACGTGGGCATTTTCTATCGCATTCTGTCGGCCCGGGAAAAATCCCAGAAAATTCATTTGGTGTATTCCGTGGACAAAAATGATTCACTCGCGTTTCATTTAACGAGCGAAAACAGCAAGACGGTCTTCGACAAACATTTCGAGATGCCCTTGATTGACATTGACGCGGAGTTTATGAGCATTCCCGACATGGAATACCAAGCCGAAATGACCTTGGCTGCCACCCAATTCCACGGCATCGTTCATCAATTGAAAATGTTCGGGGACACCATGGATATTTCATGTTCGGAAAATAGCATCGTGTTGGCGTCACAAAGCAACAACCAAGGCAAAATGTCGGTGGAAATCAAAATCGAGGATTTAACCGAATTTTCCATTGAAGAGGACAAGACCTTGGAATTGTCGTTCAGTCTTGGATATTTGCACAACATTTTACAATACCACAAATTGGTGAGTGACGTCTCCCTCGGATTTAGCGATTCGACCCCCATGTGTTTGCGTTATCATTTAGGAGGGGTGTCTGTGGCCATGGCCACCGATGAGGCCGACAACAACTCACCCGAAGACCCAGCCCAAGCGGAAGTCGAAGCCGAATGTGTACCTTCTTTGAAATTTTATTTAGCTCCCAAATTGAATGATGATTAAATCGAATCGAATCGAATCGAATTTTCCCCTTATTTTGTGCAAAAAAAAAATAATCAAATAACATTATAATTAATTCATTCCTTTTTCCATTCCTTTTTTTTGCTTCTCTTTTTTTTTTAAAAAACAAAATTAAATAAAACCACAACCCAACCACAACTACAAAAAAAAATGACCAAACGTCCCGAAAGACAATCCGATGGCACGTATCACATCAATGGCCACAAATACAAGGAATTATTTGGTTCTAGACAACAAGTCTGGAATGGTACTGCGTACAAAACCGAAGGTCTTCTCATCAAGAGCGATTTGATGATGAACAAATGGGGACGTATTGTCAGTAAAAAGAAGCACGTTACCGCCAAACGAGAGAAACGTCTCCAGAAATATGGCTATTTTGCACAAAAGGGCAAATTCGGCTATGTGAAGAAGACACCCAAAGGCAGAGGTACTCGCCGCAGCCGTGGTACGCGCAAGAACCGCAACGATGATTAAATCCGATCTGATTCGATCTGATACGATTCTTTTACAAAAGGAAAAATGGGAATACAAAAAAAAATGAATGAAACCGCATATTTTTGAGTGCTTTGTAATATATATATATAAAAATAAAGAACAAAGAGTAGACTTTGTACAAACATTTTATATATATATATTTTTTTTATTTTTTATTTTTTTTTCCTTTCTCTTTCGCCTCCGATTTCCAAAAAAACACACAAACCATGGTTGCTACGATTGTTACCGACCCTGCACAACCCTATTACTTACAACACTTCAGTTTGACGTACTCCAATCCGGGTCTCATTTTCGACCAAGGTTTGTACGATTTAGTCATCGCTGGCAATGTCGTGTCGTCGGCACCCTACAACAACACCGTCCCCCCGACGGTGGTGACGGCAACCAACTCCATTTCGGCGCCGGTGGTTTTGTCCACCGCCGTCTACAAAACCGATCCCACCAAAATGTTCACCCTGGAGGGAAATGGAGCCGCCAACAGTGGGGCGATTTTCCAATACACCTCCTCAGGGGTGATCTCTTATATTCCCAACATTTTGTTGACGGGGGCGTTTGGTTTGACGAATCCCATTGCCGTTTCCATTGATGACGCCGACAACCTCTATGTGGTGGATAAGGGCGCCGCCACGGGCAAAATCGCCAAATTCACCCCCGATTTGACGAAATCCATCATCATGGACCAAGTCCAAGTTGGCAACCGTCCCGCCAATCGCCAGTTGATGGCGTCAGACATTTTAGGCAATACCCTGTATTCCGTCGACACGAATGGTGCCCTCTATTCGACGGATTTGACCAACACCGATGTTGCCACCAACACGACCTACATTGGCGCTTTCGCGGGACCCATCACATCGACCACCGAATGGAATTTGACCGTCGACGAAGACTTTGCCTTTGTCAATGTGTATGGTTCCAATACAATATATGCCTATCGGTTCGCCAATGGGACCACCACCACGTTTGCCACCGCCGCGTCCGCCATTAGTGGCCTGTGCGTCATGGGCACCAATTTCGTGTATGTGACCACCAACGCGGGTCTCTACCGTTATTCGGTGAATGACGCCACGGGGACGGGCACCTTGGTGGGACAAGTCTATGCGAGTGCGGGAGCCTCCGGAGGCGGCGGCTACAACAATGTCTACTACATTTACAATGGCACGCAATACATTCAACTCACCTTGAACAACAACATCACCCTCTCGTGGGCGGATGTCTACAATCCCTATGACATGATTTTCGTCACGAATTTGGTGCATCGCAGCAGTGGCGTGGTCTATGACACATTTACTGTCCATGTGGTGTGTTTCTTGGAGGGCACGCGCATTCTGTGTTACAACAACATCAAACACGCCGAGGAATTCCGAGAGGTGGAGACGTTGCGCGCCGGCGAAACCCTCGTGAAAACCAAAACACAGGGCTATTTGCCCGTCTACAAAATCGGCAAAAAGAGCATCTTCAATCCCTCGCACACTCTGCGCAACAAGGATCGTTTGTATAAATTGACGCCGGCCCACTATCCGGAATTGGAACGCGATTTGATTGTGACGGGATGCCACTGCGTGTTGGTGGACGACCTCTCTGATGAAATTCGTGGCCTTCTCATTGAATTGGAGGGAGACATCTTTGTGACGGAGAACATGTACCGCTTGCCGGTCTACCTCGATCACCGTGCGGAACCATTCACCGAAGAAGGCATCATGGATGTGTATCATTTTGCTTTGCAATCCGATGATGAGAGAATCAATCATGCGGTCTATGCCGAGGGCGAACTTCTGGTAGAGACCACCTCCAAACGATTCATGGACAAATTGGGCAACATGACCTTGCTTCGTCACTAAAACCGCATCGCACGTCTTTTTTTTGTGTGTGTAAGTGTGTGTTTTTCTTTCACACTTCACTCCTCTCCTCTTTTCACATATAGAGATTGAATTGAAGAAAAAATATAAGATCAAATAAATTCAATCTCTCTTTTTTGTCATTTCCCTAAGGCTCCCAAGGCACCCAAGGCACCCAAGGCACCTAAGGCACCCAAGGCACGCAGTGCCTGCGTTATGCGCAGTGCCTGCGTTACGAAAGACCCAAAAAAATGAATCGCGCATGTCGCCGCCGCAGGCGGCGGCTTAGGAAAGTCGTCGACCTTTGAGGGATCATTTTATGAGACATTATAGAGATTGAATTCAAAGAAAAACATAAGAACAAATAAATTCAATCTCTCTTTTTTGTCATTTCAAAGACCCAAAAACGATTGCTAAAAGGAAAGTCGTCGACCTTTGAGGGATCATTT
>JACCDX011148902.1_pt1 | contig 15613 bp, 14 predicted proteins | sample 7449681 | NCBI WGS metagenome assembly JACCDX01 (sample SAMN15323450, study PRJNA562643) | freshwater metagenome | isolation source: river surface water | place: USA:Blue River Watershed | collected 2017-08-18 | reverse complement strand
TTCGACGCTGACCGGTGCAGCACCGGTGATGAAGTCATCCGAGCATTATTTCTTCCAGCTGTCAGACCCGAAGTGCACGGCCTTCCTGCGCGAATGGGCGCTGGATCCATCGCGCCTGCAGCCGGAGGTCGCAAACAAGGCACGCGAGTGGCTCGACAGCGAGACCGGCCTCGGCGACTGGGACATCTCGCGCGACGCGCCCTACTTCGGCATCGAGATCCCGGACGCGCCGGGCAAGTACTTCTACGTGTGGCTGGACGCGCCGATCGGCTACCTCGCGTCGCTGAAGAATTATTTCGGCAAGACCGGCCGCGACTTCGACGCCTTCCTGGCCGACCCGGCGACCGAGCAGTACCACTTCATCGGCAAGGACATCACCTATTTCCACACGCTGTTCTGGCCGGCGATGCTGCACTTCGCCGGCATGAAGGTGCCGAACAACATCTACGTGCATGGCTTCATCACGGTCAGCGGCGAAAAGATGTCGAAGTCGCGCGGCACCGGCATTTCGCCGCTGCGCTACCTCGACATCGGCATGAACCCGGAGTGGCTGCGCTATTACATCGCGGCCAAGCTGAATGCGCGCGTCGAGGACGTGGACTTCAATCCGGACGACTTCGTCGCGCGCGTCAACAGCGACCTGGTCGGCAAGTACATCAATATCGCCAGCCGCGCGGCCGGCTTCATCGCGAAGAAGTTCGACGGCAAGCTGGCGATGGGCTGGGCGAGCGCGGATGATGCCTTCCTGTCGGGCCTGCGCGCAGCCGGCACCGAGATCGCCGCGCTGTACGAAGCGCGCGAATACGGCAAGGCGCTGCGGCAGGTGATGGAACAGGCCGACGCGGTGAATGCCTACGTCGACGCGAACAAGCCGTGGGAGCTGGCGAAAGACCCGGCCAACAGCGCGAAGCTGCAGGAAGTCTGCTCGCGCCTGCTGGAAGCTTTCCGCATCCTGACGATCTACCTGAAGCCGGTGCTGCCGGCGCTGGCCACGCAGGTCGAGGCGCTGCTGAACGTCGCGCCGCTGCAGTGGAGCGACGTCGCGGTTGCGCTGCCCGACCAGCACACGATGCAGCCGTATTCGCACCTGATGACGCGCGTCGAGCCGAAGATGCTGGATGCGCTGTTCGAGCCGCCGGCCGAGGCCGCGCCTGCCGCAGCTGCCGTGGCGGCTGCCGACATCGAGGAGATCGACGCCGAGATCAAGATCGACGACTTCATGAAGATCGACCTGCGCGTCGCGCAGATCGTCGACTGCGAGCATGTCGAAGGTTCGGACAAGCTGCTGCGCCTGACGCTGGACGTCGGCGAAGGCCGGCTGCGCAATGTCTTCTCGGGCATCAAGTCCGCGTACAAGCCGGAAGACCTGAAAGGCAAGCTGACGGTGATGGTGGCCAACCTTGCGCCGCGCAAGATGAAATTCGGCGTGTCCGAGGGCATGGTGCTGGCGGCTTCCGCGAAGGACGACAAGGCCGATCCGGGCCTGTACATCCTGGAACCGTGGCCGGGCGCAAAGCCGGGCATGCGTATCCGCTGAGGGTAAAATACGCGCCAACCGAGACAATCCCACACCGGAATCCAGGGTCATGAGCCTTTTCAAGAAACAAAACGCGTACGTGTCCGACTTCACCCGCTTCCTGGCCGACATGAAGCAGCAGAACCCGCAGCTCGAGGCGGAACAGCAGGCCGGCCGCGCGCGGCTGTGGGACAAGGACAGGATCGACCTCGACGACATGCGCCGCACGCAGGAATCGCGCGTGAAGCAGAAGGCCTACGTCTACCAGAACCACTAAGCCGCCCACCGTGGAACTGTCCAACGACATCGCCATCGACAGCACGCCCGACGTCGTCGACGGCGTCGCGTTCGCGAAGCTGTACGGCGAGCCGCTGTTCAAGCTGCCGAACGACCTGTACATCCCGCCGGATACGATCGAGGTCTTCCTCGAGGCGTTCCAGGGACCGCTGGACCTGCTGCTGTACCTGATCCGCAAGCAGAATTTCAACATCCTCGACATACCGATGGCGGCGGTCACGCACCAGTACCTCGAGTATGTCGAGCAGATCCGCAAGCGCAACCTCGAACTGGCCGCCGATTACCTGCTGATGGCGGCGATGCTGATCGAGATCAAGTCGCGCATGCTGCTGCCGGCCAGGAAGGTCGAGGGCAGCGACGAGCCGGTCGATCCGCGCGCCGAGCTGGTGCGCCGGCTGCTCGAATACGAGCAGATCAAGCTGGCTGCGTTCGAGCTGGACACGCTGCCGCAGGTCGGCCGCGATTTCGTGCGCACGCAGGTCTACGTCGACCAGACCGTGGTGACCCGCTTCCCGGACGTGAACATCGCCGACCTGCAGGCCGCCTGGAACGACCTGCTGCGGCGCGCGAAGCTGACCGCGAAGCACACGATCACGCGCGAGGAATTGTCGGTGCGCGAGCACATGACGGGCATCCTGCGCCGCCTGCAGAGCGCGAAGTTCGTCGAGTTCCAGGACCTGTTCGACACCTCGCGCGGCGTGCCCGTGGTGGTGGTGAACTTCATCGCCATGCTCGAGCTGGCGAAGGAAACCCTGATCGAGATCACCCAGGCCGAAGCCTACGCACCGATCTACGTGCGGCTGGCCTACTCGCCGAACTGACGCGGCACAGGCTTTTTCCGCCGGCGCGGCAACGGCGCCAGCCCGGCTCATTCAAAGACGAAGAATCCCATCATGAAAATCATCTCCTCGATCGCGGAACTGCGTGACCACCTGCGCGGCCAGCTGCGCACCGCGTTCGTACCCACGATGGGCAACCTGCATGAAGGCCACCTGTCGCTGATGCGGCTGGCACGCAAGCATGGCGACCCGGTGGTGGCGTCCATTTTCGTGAACCGCCTGCAGTTCGGCCCGAACGAAGATTTCGACAAATATCCGCGCACCTTCGCCGGCGACGTTGAAAAGCTGGAAAAGGAAGGCGTCTACGTGCTGTTTGCGCCGACCGAAAAGGATATCTATCCGGAACCGCAGGAATTCCGCATCCAGCCGCCCGGCGGCCTCGGCAACATGCTCGAAGGCGAATTCCGGCCCGGCTTCTTCACCGGCGTGACCACCATCGTGATGAAGCTGTTCTCCTGCGTGCAGCCACGCGTGGCCGTATTCGGCAAGAAGGATTACCAGCAGCTGATGATCATCCGGAACATGGCGCGCCAGTTCGCCTTGCCGACCGAAATCATCGCCGCCGAAACCTGGCGCGCCGAAGACGGCCTCGCGCTGTCTTCGCGCAACGGCTACCTGTCGGAAGCCGAGCGCGCCGAGGCGCCGCTGCTGTACCGCGAACTGAACCAGGTCGCCGACGCAGTCCGCTCGGGCCGGTGCGATGTCGAGCAGCTCGGGCAGGAGGCAATGGCGCGGCTGGCCGCGCGCGGCTGGAAGCCCGACTACGTGGCCGTGCGCAAGCGCGCCGACCTGCAAGCGCCGGCCGGCGCCGACCTCGAGGCCGGCGAACCGCTGGTCGTGCTCGCCGCTGCCAAGCTGGGCAATACGCGCCTGATCGACAACCTCGAAATATGACCGGCGCGCGCCTGCTGCGCCTGTTCCGCGCCGCCATCACGGCGGCGCTGCTGCCTGCTGCAGCCACGGCAGCCATGGCGGCCACGACTTCCACCGTCAGCGCAGTCGATGACAGCGGCCACCGCATCACGCTGGCCGCGCCGGCGATGCGCATCGTCAGCCTTGCGCCGCATGCGACCGAACTGCTGTTTGCCGCCGGCGCCGGTGCGCGTGTGGTCGGCGTTTCGGCCTACAGCAATTTTCCTGCCGAAGCTTCGCGCCTGCCCTCGGTCGGCGATGCGATGCGTGCCGACCTCGAGCGCATCATCGCGCTGAAGCCGGACCTGATCGTCGGCTGGAAAAGCGGCAACAACCCGGCACAACTGGCGCGTCTGCGCGCACTCGGGCTGCCGGTGTTCGACAGCGAGCCGCGCAGGTTCGACGACATCGCCAGTTCGCTGGAGCGGCTCGGCACGCTGGCCGGCAGCGACGAGGGTCGCGTCGCCGCGGCACGGTTTCGCGATGCGCTGCAGAAGTTGCGCGAACGCTATTCGGCGCGTGCGCCGGTCACGGTGTTCTACCAGATCTGGCCATCGCCGCTGATGACGCTGAACGATGCGCACATCGTGTCCGAGGCGATCCGGCTCTGCGCTGGCGTGAACCTGTTCGGCACGCTGGCGCCGCTGGCGCCGACCGTCAGCCGCGAAGCGGTGCTGAAGGCCGATCCGCAGGCGATCTTCGTCAGCGACGAGGATGCGCGCGCATTCGACCGCTGGCGCGGATTCGGCAAGCTGTCCGCCGTGCGCAGCGACAACCTGTTCCGGGTCGATGGCAGCGTGATGAACCGCGCCGGTCCGCGCATGCTGACCGCCACCGCCCGGCTGTGCGAGCAGATCGATGCCGCACGCCAGAAGAACACGACGAACCCACGGAGAACACGATGAGCGAGAAAGAACTCGCCGAATGGCACAAGCTTCAGCAGGGTACCCTGCCCGCGCATCTCGGCTTCGAGCTGCTGTCGTCCGAACCTGGACGACTGCGCTCGGCGCTGCAGGTGCAGCCGCATCACCTCGCGCCGAACGGTTACCTGCACGCGGCGACGGTCGTGATGCTGGCCGATACCACCTGCGGCTTCGGCTGCATGATGCACCTGCCCGAAGGCGCGCAAAGCTTCACGACCATCGAATTGAAGAGCAACCATCTCGGCACCGCGCGCGACGGCCGGCTCGAATGCGAAGCGACGCCGGTGCATCGCGGTCGCACGACGCAGGTCTGGGATGCCACCGTGACTGCCGCCGGCAAGACCATCGCGCTGTTCCGCTGCACGCAGATGATCCTGTGGCCGAAGGCCTGAGGCCGGCCTGCGGGCTCAGCGCGCCGTGAACTGTCCGCCTTCGCGATCGAAGCGGCACTCGTAAGCGCGCTGCAGCGCCGCGGGCGTCAGCACATCCCGCACCGGGCCACCAAGGTGAAAGCACGGCCCCAGCAGCAGCACATGCGTCGCAAAGCGCGCCGCCAGATTGATGTCATGGCAGCTCGCCACCAGCGCATGGCGTTCCGACAGCCGCTGCATCAGGCGCATCAGCAGCAATTGCTGCGCAACGTCCTGATGCGCAGTCGGCTCGTCGAGCAGCATCAGCGCCGGCTCCTGCGCCAGCAGGGCCGCGAACGCAACGCGCTGGCGCTCGCCGCCGGAAAGCGTGGTGACGTCGTCATCGATCCGGCCTTCCATGCCGACCTGCGCAAGTGCTGCGTGCACGCAGCCTTCGTCCTGCTGCGACGCCCATGCGCTGCCGATGCGCCACGGCGTGCGCCCGATCGCGACCGCCTCGCGCACTGAAAAGGAAAAACTGTCGACCGACTGCTGCGGCATCAGCCCGCGCAGCCGCGCCAGTTCGTTCGCCGGGATCGCATCGATGCGCCGACCATCGACGATCACTGCACCGTCGTCGGGACGACGCAACCCGGCCAGCACCTGCAGCAGCGTGCTCTTGCCGGCGCCGTTGCGGCCCAGCACGCACCAGAACTCGCCTCGCCCGACCTGCCAGTCGAGACCCGTCACGAGGATGCGCTGGCCGGCACGCAGGCCCAGCCCGGCAGTCTGCGCCAGCGCCGCCTGCCCCCTCATCGCGACCTCGCCAGCATGGCCAGAAACAACGGCACGCCGATCAGCGCGGTCACCACGCCGACCGGCAGCTGCACCGGCGCCAGCAGCGCGCGCGCCAGCAGGTCGGCCAGCAGCAGCGCCGCGCCGCCGCCCAGCATCGCGGCCGGCAGCAGCACTCGCTGGTCATTGCCCAGCCACAGCCGCAGCGCATGCGGCACGACCAGGCCGACAAAGCCGATCGCGCCGGCTTGCGCGACGGCGGCGGCGGTCGCCACCGACGCCAGAAAAAGAATGGCTGTGCGCAGCCGCGCCACCGACAGCCCGAGCAGCTGCGCGGTGGCATCGCCATGCGCGAGCACGTTCAGGCGCGGCGCCTGGCGGATCGCCCATGCGCCAGCCGCCAGCAATACGGCCCATGCCGCCAGCCCGAAGCCGTCGGCGTCGAGGTCGCCCATCAGCCAAAACATCGTGCCGCGCAGCTGCGAGTCCGGCGACAGCGACAGCAGCAAGGCCAGCAGCGCACCGAAGCCGGTCGATACCATCACGCCGGTCAGGATAAGACGCACGCCGGGCACGGCCGCCGGCTGCGGCGGCGCCAGCAGGCTGCGGCCCGCAAGCATGAACAGCAGCGCGATGGCCAGCAAGGCGCCGGCCAGTGCGCCGGCCTGCAGGCTGGCCGGCTGCAAAACCAGCGGCAGCAGCAGGCCCGACGCCACTGCGCCGACCGCGGCACCGCCCGACACGCCGAGTACATAGGGATCGGCCAGCGGATTGCGCAAAAGAAGCTGCAGCAGCGCGCCGGCCAGCGCCAGCAAGGCGCCGACGGCGAAAGCGAGCGACGCGCGCTGCGTGCGCAGCAGCATCAGCGCCGGATCGTCCGCGTCGCCGCCGAACTGGCAGCCGACACTGCCGCAACCGATCGCCAGCACCGCCGCCAGCAGCGCGGCGGCGAGCAACAGCAGGATCGGTCGCAGCAGGCTTTGCACGCGAGGCTCCGTCAGAAGCGGTAGCGTGCGGAGAACCACAGCGAGCGGCCCGCATCCGGGAACACCGCCGTGTACTGGTAGCTGCTGCTCGGGTCCCAGCTGCGCGTCGCATACGAGTAGTACGACTTGTCGAACACGTTCAGCGCCTTCAGCGACAGGTCGAACTTGCCCGCCTTGAACAGGTAGTACACGTCGGCGACTGCGTAACCCGGCATGCGGGTCTCGTTGCCGAAGTCCATCGCCACGAACTGGCTCGAGGTCCAGCGCGCCATCGCGCCGACCTTCTGCTTGTCATCGACCGCGTATTCGGCGCGCACCGATACGATTTCGCGCGCACTCATCGGCACGCGCTTGCCTTCGAACTCGCCCGAGCGGAAGCGCGCATCGCGCAGCGACAGCGACGACGCCAGCAGCCACTGGCGCGTCAGCTGGTAGGAAACGTCGAGGTCGATGCCCTGACGCCGGGTCGGCGCGAGATTGACGTTCGAGCCCTGCACGTAGCCCCAGCTGTCGAAGCCGACATAGTTGTTGTACGCGATCTCGTTCTCGAGCTCGCTGCGGTAGGCGCGCACGTCCATGCGGCCGCGCGTGCCGAACAGATGCTTCCAGCCGATCTCATGGTCGCGCGAGGTCTGCGGGCGCAGCGGCACCACCGCATAGTCGGGCGTGTAGCTGGTGGTGAATTCGTCGATGTTGGCGAAGCGGTAGCTGGTCGCGATGCGCGCATAAACGGTGTTGTCGACGTCGATCTCCTTCGATGCGCCGAGCTCCCAGGCCGAGCGAGTGTACGCATTGTCGATCTTGTCGCCGCTGTTGACGGCCAGCTGCGAGCGCTCGTTGCGCTCGCTGCGATAGCCTGCCGTGATGCGCACGCCGGACTTCGCGAGGTCGAGGTCGTCCTTCACAAAGAAGCTGGTCGAGGTGAAATCCAGCTCGTAGGTGCCCAGCATCGATCCGGGATAACGGCGCTGCTGCGACCAGTCGGCACGCTCGACCCCGAACACCACGCGATTGCGGCCGACCGCGACTTCGTCAACGCGCTGGCCGCTGAGGCCGGCGAACTGGTCTTCGCCGCGATACTGCATGGTCACCGGGTAACCGCCCATCACGGCGACCGCATCGAGGTCGCGCCGGCGCGTGCTGGCGTCGAGGCGCCACTGTATGCCGGCCAGCGCCGTCTCGGCGAACGCCGACAGGCGGGTTGCGTCGATGTTGGCGCGCGCATTGTTGGCCACCGACGAGGGCTGCGCCATGCGGCGGTCGGCCCGGTATTCTTCCATCGTCAGCGAACCGGGCAACTGCGCGAAATTGTCTTCGGAACCGAGGCTCATGCCGAAGCGCGCGAAGCTGGCCGCGTATTTGGCGGTCAGCAGCAGGCCGCGGTCATTGCTGGCCGAATGACGGCGGTAGCCGTCGGAGTCGCGATCGGTCGCGGCGATCGACAGGTCGAGTCCGTCCTTCACATAACGGCCGTTGACACGGTACTCGCGCGTGCCGAACGAGCCGATGCCCGCAACCACGCTGGCCGAGCTCGCCGCCTTCGGGTCGCTGCCGGAAGCGCGGGTGATGATGTTGATCACGCCGGCGGTGGCGCCGCCGCCGTACAGCACGCCGCCGGAACTGCGCTGGATCTCGATGCGCTCGACGCTCTCCACCGGGATGCCGGACAGGCGCACTTCGGTCATGTCGCCTTCGCGCACCGGCATGCCGTCGATCAGGATCAGCGTGTTCGAACCGGCGGTGTCGCCGAAGCCCATCGGGTCGATGGTCAGCTCGTTGCCGCCGTTGAGGCTGGTGCGGGTGGCAATGCCGCCGATCCGGCTGACGGCCTCGTTGATGGTGCTGACATTCGCGGACACCATCTGCTCGCGGGTGATCACGGTGACCTGCGCGGGAATGGACTGCAGTTCCTGCTCGTAGCGGTTGGCGGTGACGACCACTTGCGGCAGCAGCGGAGTCTCATTGGACGGTTCATTCGATTGCGCGCCGGCGAACGCCGAGCACAGCAATGCGGGCAGGACGGCCAGCACGGGCGCGCCGCCACGCGGATAAAGGCGATGGGACATGGGTTTCAGGGTAATGATTCTTCCGCCAGCTTCCCCGCAGGCGAAATTCGAAAAGGAGCGCGAACCGATAAGGACCGGGCGAGCGTGCCCGTGCCGGATGACCGGCGAATCCACCCCGTTCGCCTCTCCCACCTGTCTGGCCGGTATCCGGGCTGACAAGCGTATCCGCCGCGCCTTCCCATGCCGCAGGCACAGTGGCGATTGGGGCGGACAGCATGACCGGAGCCATGCGCTTGCTTACCGTTGCGGGGGCAGCACACGTTGGCCTGCGACCCAAGGGTCGGCGAAGCTTCGTGTTTCCCGTTTAACTGCCCGTCGAGACCGACGGGCGGGCACCAAAACCCCGGCAGTGTAGGCGAAGCGATGACAGGGCGTCAATCGAACGGCGGATGTCCTGCCCCGTCGAACGCGGCTATCGCCATGCGTTGCGAACGGCTACACTGTCGCGCACCGCAAGCCATAACAATCCACAAGCGAGGAACCCGCGCATGCGCAGCCCGAACCGCCAACCGGCCAATGGCCGGCAATCCCCGAGCGACTACTACACGGAGCAGTACAACGCGCGCGCGGGCATTCCCGACCATCCGCAGATCTTCACCCGCTGGCAGAAGGATTCGGCGCTGGTGCGGCGCACGCATGCGGGCCTGCTCGACCTGCCGTTCGGCAGCGCAGCCAAGGAGCGGCTGGATTTCTATCCGGCTCGACGCGCCGGCGCGCCGCTGCTGGTGTTCATCCATGGCGGCTGGTGGCGCTCGCTCGACAAGTCGGATTTCACCTTCATCGTCCCGGCTTACCGGCAGGCCGGCTTCAACGTTGCGCTGACCAACTACACGCTGGCGCCGGAAGCGTCGGTGGAAGAGATCACGCTGCAGCAAATACGCGCACTCGCGTGGCTGTACCGCCATGCCGACGCGCTGGAATTCGACCGTGACCGCATCGTCGTCGCCGGGCACTCGGCCGGCGGCCATCTCGCGGCGATGATGCTGGCCGCGCAATGGCCCGCGCATGCGCCGGACCTGCCGGCCGACCTCGTGAAGGCGGGTGTGCTGATGTCGGGGCTGTATGACCTCGATCCGGTCTGCCATGCCGATTTCGTGAACGTCGACCTGAAGCTCGATGCCGACCGCGCACTGAAGCTGTCGCCGGCGCGCATGCCGCAATCGCATGCTGCGCCTTTCATCACCTCGGTCGGCGACCTCGAGTCGGATGAATTCAAGCGGCAGACCGGGCTGATCGCGTCGGCCTGGAAAGACGGCTTCCGCCACGAGGTGCCGCTGCAGGGCGTGAACCACCTGACGATCTGCGATGCCTTCGGCGACGCCGCGCATCCGCTGTTCCGGGCCAGCTGCGACCTGGTCGCCTCGGCCTGATCCTGTCCCCGCGCCTGATCCTGTCCCTGCCCCTGCCGGCAGCCCGCCGCGTGGCGGCTGCCGCAAGCTGCCCTGTGCCGGCCTGCGGCGTCAGGCCTGCGTATCCCGTTCGTCGCGGTACCGCTGCTGCTGGTCATTCATGAAACTGGTCGCCTGCAGCACTTCCCTGAGCAGGTAAACGAAACTGCCGGTCAGCGCAACCATTGCCAGCACGAACATGCCGGCGATCATCGACGCCATCCGGAGGTTGAGCGCATCGGCCACGAACAGCGCCGCGACCACCATGCAGATCAGCAACGCGCAACTGGTCGACAGGAAGATCGCGCGGTTGATCTTGCGTGCGCGCCGGAACAGCACATCCAGTTCCGCGCGGAAAACCGCATCGCGTCCGTTCTCGCGGCCATGGCCGGCATCAAGATTCTCTTCGAGCAGCCGCGTGCGGTCGATGATGCGCGCCAGCCGGTTGGTCAGCACCAGCATGTTGGTGCCCACGCCCGTCAGCAGAAACACCGGCGCAATCGCCAGCTGAATGATGTGCCCTATCTCTCCCGGCTTGATTTCCATGGTCTGCGTCGGCTCGAATGCCCGGCTTGTTTTCAAAACGCACAGTCTAACAGCCGGTTTCGATCATCGATCATTCAGCTTGATTTCCATAAATCTTCTCCTGCGGAAATAATTTAGTTAATTACGGGAAATGGTTTTATTAACTCCAAGAAATAAAACCATTTCTGCAAGCACAAATTTCGGTGCCGGCCTCCAAATTTGATCCAAATCATATAGGTCACTTGGTGAAAAGCTGATACATTTACCGAAAATGTTGTTATTTTGTTACTAAGGGGAAATCGTGATGATCTCAAGATTGATCTGGTTCATGCAGCCACACGGGAGCGGTCGCGATGTCTGAGCGGTCGGGGGTGATGTTCCGGGCCGCTGGCGTTCCGGGGCAAGGCGAATGATCCGGGTAGTACTGGCAGATGACCATGCGCTGATGCGGGAGGGATTGAAGTACATCCTGAGCAAGGCGGAAGACATCGAGGTGTGCGGCGAGGCGACCGACGGATTTGAAGTGCTGGCCCAGGTGCGCAAGGGCGGATTCGATGTGCTGGTGATGGATCTGTCGATGCCGGGAAGGAGCGGGATGGACCTGATCAAGCAGCTCAAGCAGGAAGCTCCGGAAATTGCATTGCTGGTGCTGACGATGCATGACGAAGACCAGTACGCCGCCCGCGCGATCCGCCTTGGCGCGCATGGCTACATCACGAAGGAAAGCGCAGGCACCGATCTGGTCAATGCCATACGCAAGGTGCGGTCCGGCCGTCCGTACATCAGCATGGAAGTCGCCGAGCAGCTGGCGATGGATGCAATGCCGACACGCGACGACCTGCCGCACAAGTCGCTGACAAATCGCGAGTTTGAAGTCTTCAACATGCTCGTGACCGGCAAGTCCGTCACGGACATCGCCGAAGTGCTGCACCTGTCGGTCAAGACCGTCAGCACGCACAAGGCGCACATATTGGAAAAGCTCGGCACGCCATCGCTCGCCGAGCTGGTGCAGTACGCGGTGGCACAGGGACTGCTGGACAAGTTCAAGCCTTGACTTGAGCGCGCGCAGGCCCGCAGCAAGAGGAGAGAGAAATGCTAGGAAGTGCCTTAAGAATTCTCGGTTCGTGTTCCGGACGCATTCAGGGTGGCCCGATAGCTTTGGAAAACACGTCCCGAGATACTAGCAAGCGCAGTGAGAGTGACATGCAGCAAGCGCCACATGGCGCAATGAAGCACAACTGATCCATCGGCACGAATCCGGCAGCGCGATGTTCCGTCCCCGGCCAGCGAGAGTCCTGGCCACCGCCACTGTCCAATGCGGTGCGGTCCGACGACGAAAGAAGGACATCGCCGGCATTCGACGCCGAATCATTCCAGCCTTTAAAACAGGAGATGACCATGACATCCACCCATACCACCGAGTTGCACAACGAGTCGCCGACGCCCGCGATGCCAGCGGCCGCAGCGGAAGCCGGCTGGCAACGCCAGGGAAAGCTATGGTCGAACCTGAAGGAACTGTGCGACCTGCTGCGCATACCGTCCGCACCTTCGGTGAATGACGAAGAATTCCTTTTCCAGCACGTGCAGTTCAAGACCGGCCAGCGCATCCACACGATAGGCCAGCCTTTCGATACGCTGTTCATCGTTCACTCGGGTTTCCTGAAGACCGTGCTGATCGACGAGTTCGGCAACGAGCAGGTGCTGAGCTTCCCGATGAAGGGCGACCTGTTCGGCGTCGATGGCATCCACACTCGCCGCTATGCGTCCGAAGCCGTCGCGCTGTCCAACTGCGACCTGATCCTGCTGCCCTTCAAGAAGTTCACGCAACTCGGCCGCACCTATGTCGAGCTCGAGCATGCGATGTACAGCGTGATGAGCCGCGAACTCGTGCGCGAGCAGGCCATGGTCAGCATGCTCGGCGCGTTGTCGGCCGAGGCGCGCGTCGCGCGTTTCCTGGTGTCGCTGTCGGAGCGCTTCGCGGAAATGGGCTATTCGAGCAAGCTGTTCAACCTGCGGATGACGCGGCACGAGATCGGCAGCTACCTCGGCCTCACGCTCGAGACGGTCAGCCGCACGCTGTCGGCGTTCAATGAAATCGGCCTGATCAGCGTTGACCAGCGCTCGATCGGCATCAAGGACCTCGAAGCGCTGCGCACGCTGCGCCGGCTGCCGCCATCCAGTTCGCGCTCGAAAGCCGCGAGCCGCCGTTCGCGGGAAGCGGCCGCGGCGGCGGCACAGGCCGAGATCGACAAGGATCTTCCCAGCGTGGCGGCCTGAGCCCGCGGGTCGCGCAGATTTGCCGGAAGGGACGGCAGCATCAACCGTTCCGTCCGGAAGTACCGCATAACCGCTGATTCGGTGCCGGCCAGGCAAGGCTTCAGGAAGGGCTCGGAAAGGGCTCGGGAACGGCACCGAAACAGTACCGAAACAGCACCGAAACCGTACCAGAATACTCGCCGGCCACCGCGGCCGGCATACCGAGCTTCACCAGGGCTGTGCCAGGAGTTCTTCCTCCGTTGATGGCCGGGATCGCAGACACGATCCCGGTTTTTTTTCGCTCCCGTCTTGCCCGGGGCTCCTGCCGCTACCTGTGCCGACCGGTGCGTGCCTTGTGTGCCTGCGCTTGACCGTTGGCGGCCATTTCGGCGCTTTCCATTGATTTGCTCACGACCTCGCGCGCCGCGTTGGCCGCGCTCTCGACGCCGGACCGCGCCAGCATCATGTTCTGGTTGGCCATCCGGCTGGCCTCGCGAAACGCCTGCTCCCAGACCGACATCATCCCGGTGAACGGATTAAGCATTGCATCGGGCTGCGCGCCGGCGCCGGCCGCGATCTGCTCACCCGCCTCGCCGGCCTGCTCGGCAGCGCTCTGGCTGAGGCGGTCCATGTAATTGCGCACCGACTTGCCGAACTCGGCCTGCATCTCGACCATTGCCGACAGTATCTGCTGATGGCAATGCATGGTCTTTTCGGGGCGGCCGGCGATGGCCACCTGCAAGTCGGCCAACTTGCCCGGATCGCGCATGTCGGCCACCGCGCGAACCAGCTTCAATTGCCCGTCGACGGCATGATGGGTCACGTCCAGCATTGCGCGGTCGATCTTTTCCGTCCCCGAAAACATGGCATCGGCGAGATGAATGGACGCATCCAGCTGATACTGCATCATGTCCACCACCGGATTGTGCTGCTGGCTTCTTCGCATCATCGACTCCTTGGATCGTTTGGATCGGTCTCAGCTCATTCAAACCAGTTTGTCATCCAAGATCGGGCAAGCCTTGAGCGATCACAAATGCAATCGCCGGGCAATCTGCAGGCGCAAACCAAGCGCGCGAACTTGTCGGCGCACGACAAGGCAGGGTCACAAGACCTGCCGGCGACCAGGGGGCAAGAAGCCCAATTTGCCTCTGGGACATGGGTATAATACGGCGCCGCAAGCACTGCCTTGCCCCGGTGCCCCGGACAGGGCGCCGCGCCGTCGTCACCACCCGGGACCGTATGTCAAACAAGCAAGCCAGGAAACCCCTGGAACTCAAGATTTCGACCGTGGTCGCAGTCGCCGCCCTGCTCGGCGACACCGACCAGGCCGCAGTGTCCGCCGCACTCGCGCAAATCACCGGCGGCACCCCGGACTATTTCGAAGACGAATTCACGCTGCTCGACCTCGGCAACCTGCCATCCGTTCCCGAGCCGGGCAGCATCGACTGGCCGAAGCTGATCGCGCTGTTCCGCGCGCACCGGCTCAATCCGGTCGCCGTGCGCAATGCGCCGGCACAGCTGGAAGATGAACTGCGCGCGCACGGCCTCGCGATCGACCGGATGGAGCAGCCGCGCCAGCCCGAAGCCGCGCCGAAGCCGGCTGCTGCGCCAGCGCCCACGCCGGCACCTGCTCCCGCACCTGCCCCCGCACCTGTCGCTGCGGCAGCGCCCGCCGCCCCGGCGCCGGCAGCAGCCACCCCGGCCATGATCATCGACATGCCGGTACGCAGCGGACAGCGGATCTATGCACGCGGCAGCGACCTGATCGTGATGGCCACCGTGAACCCGGGCGCCGAAGTGATCGCCGACGGCAGCATCCATGTGTATGCGCCGCTGCGCGGCCGCGCGCTTGCGGGTGCATCGGGCAAAGCCGACGCACGCATCTTCTCGCTCGCGATGTCGGCGGAACTGGTGTCCATCGCCGGCGTATACCGCACCTTCGACGAAGGCTGGCCGAAGGAACTGGCCGGCCAGCCGGCGCAAGTGCTGCTGAAGGACGACAAACTCGAGACACGGGCGATCGCGCTGAAATAGCCCGCCGCCGACCAACCCAACAGACAGACAAGACAGACTCAACCAAGGAGTTCCTCGTGACAAAAATCATCGTCGTTACGTCCGGCAAGGGCGGCGTAGGCAAAACCACCTCGAGCGCGAGCGTCGCGTCGGGCCTCGCGCTGCGCGGCCACAAGACCGCGGTGATCGACTTCGACGTCGGCCTGCGCAACCTCGACCTGATCATGGGCTGCGAACGCCGTGTCGTCTTCGACATGATCAATGTGATCCATCGCGAGGCCAGCCTGACGCCGGCGCTGATCAAGGACAAGCACTGCGACAACCTGTACGTGCTGCCCGCTTCGCAGACGCGCGACAAGGATGCGCTGACCGAGGACGGCGTCGAGCGCATCCTCGAGGAACTCAAGACGATGGGCTTCGAGTACATCGTCTGCGACTCGCCGGCCGGCATCGAGCGCGGCGCGGTGATGGCGCTGACCTTCGCCGACGAGGCGATCATCGTGACCAACCCGGAAGTCTCGTCGGTGCGCGATTCGGACCGCATCCTCGGCATCATCCAGGCCAAGTCGCGCCGCGCGCAGATCGGCAGCGAACCGGTGAAGGATCACCTGCTGATCACCCGCTACTCTCCGAAGCGCGTCGAGGCCGGCGAGATGCTGTCGTACGAAGACGTGCAGGAAATCCTGCGCATCCCGCTGCTGGGCATCATCCCCGAGTCGGAATCGGTGCTGCAGGCATCGAACCAGG
>JACCDX010484248.1_pt1 | contig 15619 bp, 25 predicted proteins | sample 7449681 | NCBI WGS metagenome assembly JACCDX01 (sample SAMN15323450, study PRJNA562643) | freshwater metagenome | isolation source: river surface water | place: USA:Blue River Watershed | collected 2017-08-18 | reverse complement strand
TTAACACCTTTAGTTCCTGGATCTGTTGTTGCAGGCCAGCAATGGAATTTCCATGCACCACCTTCTTTATATGATACAGTGATACAGTCATCAAAAACATTGGTAACTTTATTTCCTGTAGCAGAATTTCTAACTCCTACAATATTAACATCGAAGTCTTTTGCACCTTCAAACCACGCATATCCTTTTGATTTTACCGCGGCTTCGATCTGTTCTCTTGTGTAACAACTCATAACTAATTATTATTTTTATTTTATTTATTTCATTTCTTTACTTACCCATTCATCTGAGCAGCTAACATCAAATACAACTGGTGTTTTAATAATTACTGGACCTGTAAATCCTAGATCTGCTAAATTATAAGTCCTTGACTCATGTCTAGCATTACCATTATCAAATGGAATTCCAGTATCTCCTTTATATGTACAAGCTGCTCTAACGGTGATAGTATCGAATGTGTATATTACATCTAATATTGGAGCATCACTACAAGTATATGCGTTATAATAAATTACAGCAGTTCCTGTTGTACCGCTAAAAGTCATTGTACATATATCTTCAGAATAGTGGCTTTCATAATTATCAGTTGTTGTATCAGTATGTTCAGAATACGATGCAGTAGCTGTAACGCTTGCAGCTCCATATTCTACATTTCCTGTAATTGAAAAACTTTTATCAACTGAAATATTACAAGTTGTTCTTGCTGAAGATTGATCAATTTTATGAAAAGTGTAAGACACTGTATCTCCAGTTAATTCAATAGTTTGCTTGATTTTCTTAGTTACTTTTAAATGGTTATCAACATAATCTTGAGCAACTGATTTTAAATTAGACGATGTCATGTTCATTGAACTTCCATCATCTTTAGATGAACGAACTTTAGATTTTACAGTTCCTTTTTTACATTCAGAAGCACACATTGAATTAATGCTCTGTCTAGCAATTGCAGCATTATATACAGCGTCTTGAAACTCCTTTAAGCTATTATAAGTATTCATAAGTTATTTATTATTTTTATCTTCTATTAATTCATCAACAAATTTATCACGCTGTTCTGATAAGTATTGAGTTCTTTCAATTAATCTTTGTCTTTCATCATCTGTTAATTTAAGAATAGTTGCCTCTTTTTCCTTGATTTGATTTTTATAATCTTCAAGCGTTGCTTTATAGGTATTATTTTGATACCATAAGATTCCAACTAATAATATAATTGTAAATGATTGTTCCTTTAATTTACTAAAAAAAGTATCAGAAATACTTGAGCTATTTTGTGCCATAATTTAATTATTTTTTGCCAGAATCTACAACTTTAATTTCTTCATTTCGATCAATATACATCCATTCGCATGAAATTAATCCAAATTGATCTAAATGTTCTAAAACTTCTTCAGCAGTAAAACATGAACATGAGTAAATATCGAATTGAAACATTGCCGGATCCTCTTTATCCCAAACATGAATTGCAGCATGTGAAGTTGCTAATGTAACAGTTCCTGTAATTCCTTCATTGCCAGGTTCATCAACGTAAACAGAAGTAGGACCTGCAACTACTACCATTCTAACTTTTTGTACTAATTCTTTAAACCATTGATTTAAAATCTCTTCAGATTTTGGAGGGTTCTTAATGTAGCCTTTGACTAATAAATGAACATGGTTAGGTATAAACATAAAATATGTAAAATTTTGGTTTATATATTTGTCTACTGGTGCTTGATAATTTGATTTACAGCATTCAAAAATAACCAATCTTCTACATTATCTAATTTACATAAAAAGACATATTCATGTGTGTATGCTTCCCACTCTTCTCGCTTTGGAGTTAGTTTAATTTTTTTATTCCAAATGTATAAATGATATGATTCATGAACTAAAATCGCAGCAATATTATTAATTGAATTTAGTCCCATGTCCTTTGTTGTAATAGCAATTGTATATGGTGGCTTAGTTGAAGATCTATCACTAATAATAAATTCAACATCTTTACAATTTTCAATCAACATTTGATATGATGCACTGTCTTTCAATTTAATCAAAGAAATGGCTGAGTCCACTTTAGACTTCCAGCCATCTCCGACATCATCAATTTTAATCTGTCCGAATGTAATATTTGAAATTAATAAAAGTACAAATATTAAGGCATTTTTGTAATACACTGTTCAATAGCTCTTTTTAACGCGTTTGAGACAGTCATTTTTGAGAATGGAACTTTACCGTCAACAAGTTCAATCATAACAGCGCGAACTTCAGTTTCAGATTCACCAAGCCCTTCATATTTCTGTCCTTTGTAATATAATCTAACACCAACTTGTGTAACTTGATTAGTTTTTTCAACTCCAGCAATTCTAAGAGTTGTTTTTGGAATTCCAAAGTAGAATACTTCAATTTTAACTGGTTCTCCAGTTTCACTTAAACAATATTTTGCTGATAACATATCTTCAGCAATTTGTTGAATACCGAATTTAATATCTCGGTTTCCAAGTTCTCTTAATTTAGCAGTTGAATAAACTGTGTCAATTTTAACACAATCTTGAGAATATCCAAAGATTGGGATTAAAAATAATAGAGCTAATAATAAATTTTTCATTAGTTTGCGTGTCCTGTTTTTATTAAGTAATATGTTGAAGATCCTCCGGCTGTTGGATTTGTCAAAATAACAGATTGTGTACCTGTATAAGTTGACATTAGATTAGAAGTTGATGCGTTAATAACTGACCATTCTTGTTGTGTAAAAATCCTATAAGTTGGAACTCCGCTTGGAAAGCTAGATCCATTAATTCTTTTATAAGTTAAATAAACATCGCTAATTGATAAATTATTATTACCATTAGTATTCATTCTATAATAATCTTTTGACACAAAAGTTTGACTTAAAACTTTATCATTAAATATAAGTGCATCTCCAGTGGTTGGATATGCTGGTAATATATTATCAATCACAACTTGGAAATCATAATTAGAAATATCTAAACTTGTAGAAATTGTAAACACTCCGTTTGAATTAGTAGTGTATGTCTGGTATAAGCTATATGTTGATTGTGTTTTCAATTTAGTGTATAATTGAATGTCAATGCCTGAAATACCAGCACTCGCAGAGTTATAAATAGTTCCACTATATGTAAATGGCGTTGGATAATTTACAGTTGCAACAACAGCAGTTCTAGTTGAGCTAACACAACCTGTCGTTGTGTTTCTAGATTGAGCATAATATGTTGTTGTATTTGATATCGAAGGTGTTGTAAATGAAGTAACTCCTAATCCATTTGTAATTACATTTCCACCAGTTGAATTAGCATACCAATCTACAGTTGATCCAGATGGGGCAGTTGCAGAAATAGTAACGGTTCCAGCAAGAGTTCTGCTTCCATTAGTTCCAGTTGGTGCAGATGGAGAAGTTGCCGGGCTACAAGCAATTTGATGAGTTACAAATCCAGTATAAAAGTTTGTAAATGTTTGGTTTGCTGGATCAGTCCATGTACCAAATTCAACAACATATCCACCAATACTTGAAAAGTTTCCATCTCTTAAGTCATTCCAACATGTTCCACCACTCCATTTTGTTACAGCATGGTCTTCACCAATAGTACCGTCGGCGTTATTTGGTTCTCCACCACACCAATTTGAATATCTTCCAGTTGCGGTAGTTCCAGCAGAAGAATACGGACTTGTTGTTGCATTAGTTACTGAAGTTGATGCTGTCCATACTGTAGTTCCAGCTTCTGGACCGGCATCTATTTTCCAAACACCTTCTTGACCGGCATCGGAAAGAGCAAACCATATATTACTACCAGGTACGTTATTTTGAACGAATGTTTGCTCATCTTGTGATGTGATAGTAATTAAATAACCAGTCTGTCCTTTAAAAGTTTGTGCTGCAGCTGTACTTTTTGCGCTAGTATATGAAACTGCACCAGAAATCGGACGATAAAAGTGTCCATTTGATGGTAAATAATAATATCCAGTTGGATTTTCAGTTGCAGTTACAGCAATATACACATTACCTGGAGTCGAACCAGTATTTAATCTTAATGAAGACAAAACAGTATTAACATTAGATTGTGTTCCAGTAAAACTAATTCTAGTAAAATTAGAAGATAATGAATATCCAATACTTGCGGTAACTCCAGAAGTTGTTGAAAAATTTAAAGTTGTTCCAGTTGGTGGATTTACAAGACCAACTGTAATTAATAGTGTTGCGGTTGAATTAAATCCAGAAACAGAAAAGCCGCTAATACTTTGATTAGCGGTACTTTGTGGATATGAAGAAGCAGATGGACTAGTCACACTTTGTGCAAATCCATTTAGTGTTAATAAAACACTTACTAGAAATAATAATATTCTTTTCATTATAATAACATTCTGGTTCCCATCATCACGGTATAATTTAAAGCAGCATCTTTAATTGCCCATGCACCACCAGCATTAATATTAATTTTGAACCTTTTAGTAATACCAATATTTGTTCCAATAATAGGTAAAACTACATGAGGTGATTTTAATAATATATCGTTATAATAACTAACATAGGGGGCATAAACATAAAGTAGCATAGTTTTAAATGCGAATCTTTTAGTTATATTAAAATCATACATACTTCCAGCAATTACAGCAGTACCAATAAATGGTTCTCCATAAACTTGACCAGATGATGCAGTTAACATGTAAACTGCTTTAAGATTTTTTCTAACAGTCCACATCTGACCTAGTGCTAAAGTAGCATAAAGAGTTGGCTTAGCTTCAAATCCAATTGTAACTGAAGTTGAAATTAAATCAATTCTTTTAGGATTCATAAATGCATAGAATCCTGTAATATTTGGTCCTTTAATAGCTGAAGTATAATCAGCATTAACTCCCCAGCTTCTTTTACCATCCCATCTTAATGATGTTAAACCACCTGTAACCTTACCGCCATAAGTAACATCTGAATTCTTAAAGTTGAATCCAACAAAATCACTACTTGCTAGAATTGAAGGTCTATTTCCATTTTTTGCAGATGCTCCAGCAGCTTTATTATTTCCACCACTTGAACTTCCACCACCATCTCCTGATGAAGATCCAATTGAATTTACAGAACTTCCAACTAGGTTTGTTTTCCCTTCGCTTTCTGATCCGGTTGTTTCTGTCTGTTGAGAATTTCCTTGGCTTGAGCCATTGCCTGTTCCAGACCCATTCCCGCTTGAACTAGGATTGCCGCTATTCTGACTTGATCCGGTGTTGGTTGAGCCAGATCCACCACCTTGCGAAGTTGAAGATCCTGTTGTTCCAGATCCTTGGCTTCCTTGTGAAGTTGAAGATCCTGTTGTTCCAGATCCTTGGCTTCCCTGTGATGTTGAAGATCCTGTTGTTCCAGATCCTTGGCTTCCTTGAGATCCGCTTTGGCTTCCCTGGCTACCATTAGATCCAGTGCTAGTTGTGTTATTGCCAGTCCCGCCAGCATTGCTAGAACCACCAGACACGTTATTGTTACTATTGTTTCCATTTGATTGGTTATTTTTATTACCACCTTTAGATCCATTGCCAGAATTTCCATTTCCAGTAGTAGAAGTTTGTACACTTCCAATACTTCCACCTAACATATTGCTAGTACCAGTTGCCATATCCGCCAAAGATGATAATGAGTTAACAATACCTAAAAAATTAATAGCTGAACTTTGTGCAACTGAAACAGCAGCTGGCATGCCAACTACACTCGCACATGGATTATTATTACCAAATGATGAGAAAACGCCTTGCGCCCAAGTCTCAAATGCACCACTGTAAAAATCAGTTGGTGCAAATGTTCTTATTTGGCCATAATATGTAACAGTAACTCCGTTAGAAGGCACTGAAATTGTTTTAGTTGTTCCAGTACATGGATCTACATATGAATATGAAATTGTTTGTCCATAAGATACTGTTGATATGAGCAAGAAAAACAAAAAGATGATAAAGTTTCTAACATACATTTTATGATTTAAAGATTCCTTTTTTAATCATACGAGTTACAATTCTTGCTGCCGCAGTTTCTAATGACTTCTTAGTTGTAATACCAATATGAGATTGATTAAATTTAATTTCACTATCATCAATTCCATCTAGGATTGAAACAGTTTTAATAGTTTTAGCTTCACCTAATCCAGATCCAACTAAAACTTCACCAGTTTCAGCGTCAACAAAACGAACTTGAAGACCTAAACGTGTAATTTGTGTTGTTTGAGATTGTCCATTAATTTTTACAACCTCATCATCAGAAACTGAAAAGTCATATACTTCAATATAAACAAAATATTTGGCAAGTTTAATTTTACCCTTGCCATCCATTGTATTTTCAGTAAATCCTTTTGCCGATGCTTTAAATTGGTTAATCATTCTTTCTTTGATTTCCAATTTATCTTCAGTAAATACAAATCGGTTTGTGTATTCTAAATATTCTAATACAATATTAGTTACACCAAGACCGACTCTTTTGTCCTTTAATTCAGGGTACATTTCATATAATTCTTCACTGATACCAATTTTTAAGATTTGAATTGGAATCTTAATAGTGTCCTTATATTCAGGTACTGAATCAATTGACATTTTCTTTTCAAAGTCAGCTTGGTACTGCTCAGATTTGATAGATCCAACCTGAGCAGTTGCCATAGCGACATTGAAAATTAAGCAAATTAAAAGTGCTAATTTTTTCATTTTAAACATCTGTTGTATTTGATAGAGAAACTCCATCTTCTTCGTCAACTTTTTGAATTAACATTTTATCACGATCTTCTGAATTAAACCAATAGTCAACAACTTTATTTAAGTTACCAACAAAGGCACCAAGAAGAATCAATAACATTTCTTTCCAATCTTCTCCAATTTGTACACCAAAGAAAACTGCAGAGTTAATTCCAGCTACAATAAAAAAGAATAAGAATAGTACAATCCCAGTAATTTTCCATCTATTAGATTGCATTTGTTGCAACATATAATAGAAACGGTTTTTATCTTCTACTTTTACGTAATCCTCCTTAGAGAATCCTAACATTTTCTTAATAGACATAAAGATATTCATTTATTTTTACCAAGGAGCGTCTTCAGTTTCGCTCTTCTTTTCTTTTTTCTTTTCTTCTTTCTTTTCAGCTGCAGGTTTTTCCACAACTCTTTCTCTAATTACAGTAGTTCCACCACCGTTATTTGAAGAATTGTTTTGAGAAGAATTATCAACATTTAAGTTAATAACTGGCTGAGCAGCTTGTTCAGTTTTTACTTCTTCCTTGTCTTCACCACCATTGAAAAGAGTGGTAGTAACCCAAGTTCCGCCTGCAAGTACTGCAGTTGAAAGAGTACCGATTATGGTTTTCTTTAAACCAGACCAAGTACCGTCGTTAGTTTCTACGTTTTGTTCGTCTGACATAGTAATTAATATTTGTTTTGTTTAGTTTTTAATAATTCTAACTGAATCTCTTTGACCAGTTGCTTGTAGTGTTCCAAAATATAAACCTTGTGTAAGTTGATAAACATTAAAGTCATAATTATAAACACCGGCAGGCATATCTTTTTCAAAAATATTGTAAACTGGACGTCCATTCATATCATAAATGTCTAGTCTAACTCTACCTGCATTTTTAACTTCAAATGTAACATTTGCATTTCCGGTTGTCGGATTTGGATATACTAACATTTTAATTTCTTCGCTTGCTACACCGGTTAAAGGTGCTGCTGAAGTTTTAAATACAACTAAAATTCCATTAGTTGGTGAAAGAGATAAATCTTTAGAAACTGCATCTCCTGCAAATTTTCTAGTTGTTGCGAGAGGTGATTGACCCCATTGGTTTTGAGGTTTCTTTGCAATAAATCTTAATTTAAAAACTTCGTAATTATCAGGAATCATATAATCTTTATTAGCAGACGGATCATATCCGGCCCATTCAACCATATTATCCATTGGATTTAAAGAAGACATCCAAAACATTGCTTTTGGTGAATTATGAATATCTTTAAATTCTAATAAACTATCATTATAAATTAAACCTAATTGCAATGAAGATAATTCTAAACCATTTGTTTTTACAACAACTGGAATTTCTACTAAATTACCCTCGTTAACAGATAGGTGTGGTAGATTCACTTCAACATTACTAGTTGGAAAATCATATTCCACTTTCATATCAATCACATTTTCAATTGCGGCTGGTGTACCGGGTTGAGGATTTGTTGTAACTGTAATAGGAGTTAAACGCGCCATGTTGTAACCAGTACCGTTAGCATCTCCAGGAACTAATACGTAGAATTGTACTGAGTCTGGTTGACCTGGTAAAATATCGTAATAGAAGTTAGTTACACCTGGAATTGATGAAGTATAGTTAGTTGCAGGTGTTCCAGTAATTGTTGCATATTGTGCAGCTGTAAAGAATTTAACGTCTTTTACACCATTTGGCCATGCTGAGAATCTACCAGCAATTCTTCCAAATACACCGTATGCGTCAGTAATTGAAACGCTATTAGATCCGTTAACATCACCTGTATAGAAGTCCCATGCAGATGGCGTCGCAGATCCTAATACCCATTGATTAATTAATTGAGCATCTGCTGTAGAAATTACATTACCAACCGACATCGTATCACCTTTGATTGCTAAACGAACATCATAGTATGTAGTATCAATTAATTCAGTAAATGCAAAGTCACCATTTAAATCAGTAGTGTATGTTGCATGCTGAGACCAAGATGTTGTTGTTTTAACTTTCTTTTCTAATGCTAAAGTTAAGTTCTTTGCACCAGTTCCAGTTACGTTAGTAAATGTACCATGGAAATTAAGTTCTGGTTTTTCCCATACACCACCATAACTATGTAAGTTTAAGGTTGTGTCCATACCATCTTGTGTTGATGCTAATTTAGGGAATGTTGCAGAACCGGTCCAAGTTAAATCTGAAATTGCAGAAAGAGCATAGAAAGAAGATGCAGCAACGTGAGTGAACGTTAATTCAAATCTTTCACCATCTGGAATTTCATAAGTTGATGAAGAACCTGTATAAACAACAGTAGCGGTGATATAACCGCCGGCATTATTATCTACAGATTGTAAGCTTAAGTTTGTTGAAGACCCTAAAAGTGCAATTGATGCAGCAGAGAAGGCATTCTTGTCATAGAAAACTCTAAATTGGTAACCAGTTGTTAGAGTTGTTGTAGTGTTTTGTACAGTTAATTTGGCTTTTGATTGGCCTTGAATACTAGTACCGACTTGGTATGTTGTATCGATGATGACATAAATTCCATTACCAGGTGCTGGAGGTCCCGTTTGAGAGAAACCAGCAAATGGTAGAATAAATGCTAGGAGGATGACTAGATTTTTTAAAAAGTTTTTCATTTCTCATAAATAAGTTATTTTAAAAGGTTATAATACTCTTTGAAATGTTTAATACGATCAGCTAAACCGATAGTACCACCATTTACTCTTTTTGTTACAGAAGTAACAGTTGCATCATCAGCACCTTTATCACAAATAGACCATAATCCATTTGAATTAAAGAAGAATGCAGCAGATGCTAAAGGATATTTAGTTGCAACCAAATCAGGATTTGCAACAGTGTCTTCTCCGATGAATTTAGCAAAATTAGTGTAGTTTGATTTTCCAGTTAATTGGATATAACCTCTACCTCTAAATTTAAATCCTTCTTTTGAAGCCTCATCTCCGTTACCCATTCTAGAAGCATAAACTCTAGAAGCAATTTTTTCAGGATTACGAGCATATGACTCATTAAGATTTCCTGGGAAATACTTAGGGAAGATCTTTTTAAGTCCATCAGCTGAGTAATTAAGATTTTCTGAAACTGCTTTGAAGCCGCCACTTTCATGTCCACATTGTGCTAGAAAATGAGCAAGTCTTAAAGTATTAGTAATTCCAAATTTAGCAGCAGTATCTGGAATTTGAGCGATAACGGCATCAGGAATATGTCCTTTTAAAGCCTCTAACTTAAATTGAGAAGTTGGAATTGAAACTGGAGCTGCAGCCGGTGCAGAAGATCCGAACATCTTTCCCCAAGTTCCATCACCAACAATACCATCTGGTGTTAAACCATTTTTTGTTTGCCAAGCCTTTACAGCTTCAGCAGTGTTTGGTCCAAATGAACCATCGGCCGGAAGGCCTAATTTAGTTTGCAGTTTTTTAACGTCTTCGCCTGAAGACCCTACTTTTAGTAACATAATGTATTAATTGTTTTTCGTTTATTCTGCTGAAGTTTCTTCAGCCTTTTCTTGTGATGTTGCATCTTTAATTTGCTTTTTAGTAGCAATAAATTTATCTGCTGAAGATAAACCTAAACAACCAAAAGCTAATAAAGCTACTGCATCAACTAAATAAGGAGCTGGAGCTACGTCAACTGTAGAAAAACTGTTATGATACATTGTTACGCAAAGTGCGATGGCACACATAATGCCAACAAAGCGTTTTGATGATGGAGTGCCTGTTTCATCCTTGAACAGACCGCCTACCCATTTTACAGAGTTTTCGATTAATTTTTTCATGACCTAATTGCGATTTAATTTAAACTGAGTTGGGTTCAGTTTGCTTTATATATCAATAAAAAAGGGACCCAATTTCTTGAGTCCCTTTACATTATAGTTAATTAATTTTATCGACAATTACACTTGAATTTAGTGTAGTCTGAATTTAATGGTTTTACATTTGGAAAGAAATAACAATCTTTAGTATTTCCATATTTTACGGTTTTATAGAATCCAGTTGGGATTGCTGCTCCGGTTGGAACTCTAGTAATTTTATTAAACTCAACTTGTATTGTAATATAAACATCGTATCTTTTAGCAAGTTCACGTTCTTGAATCTCTAGCATCTTCCAAGGGCCACGATTTAGGCTTTGTTGTTGAAGTGCTGAATTAGCGTATGAGAATGTTGAATATAACATTGATGTGTTACAATTAAAAGATGCGGCAGGAGCCATGTGGCCTTTATCCCATTCATTAGCAACATAATCAGCATTATCAGAAGTTTTAAGACCCTTAATAGTATAAAAGTCCATGCCTGATCTAGATGCAGTTCCACTTGGACAAAGAACTTTATATTCAACAAATCTCGGTTGTTCTAATACTTCTGAATAGATGATTTTAAAATACTCATTGTTAACTGCAACACTGTCTCGTAAAGTTTGTGACCACCCTGTGACAGCTGTCAAGGTGATTAATAGAAATAATAGTAATTTTTTCATTGGTCTGGTTTTATTTAGCTTCAATTAGTATAGTGATACCAGCAGCACCTGCTGAAATCATATAACTATTGTATCTATTATCATTAATCCAGCCATATTTTTTAAATTCAAAAATAATTGTATCTTTGCCCTCGAACCAAACATGAAGAGCATTAGTTGCATAATCAATTGATGGTTCTCTCATTAAACCCATTTTCCAAGGTTCTCTATATTCTTCTTTTATTTCATCTGGCGTTATATGAATAATCATTCGTTAGAGGTATGATTCTAATTCTTTAAGAAGTATTTCGGCAGTTGCTTTGTTTGTAGCAAGAGGTACATTATGAACATTACAAATTCTAAGTAACATGCTCACGTCAACTTGGTGAGGATGTACATCTAATGGATCAACTAAAAAGATAACGCCAACGATTTTATTATGTGCAACAAGAGATGCGATTTGAGCATCGCCACCCATTGGACCGCTTAACATTTCATTAACTTCGATTCCAGTATGTCTAATATGTTTTCCTGTCGTTCCAGTTGCTACAATATTATAACCATTAAACGCTTTTTTATATTTCATAGCAAGATGCACCATTTCAGGCTTTTTGCCATCATGCGCAATACATGCTAAATAAGTTTTATCCGAGTTCATTATCTCTGTCATGCTTTATATATTTTTCTTTGACCCGTTGTGAAATTGGAATTGCTGAACCATGGTCATCAATTCTAACGAATTTAATTTTAGTTGATAATATTACTGTTTGTTCTCCAGAATAGACATTATGGGCTCGGGCTTCAAGATATAACGTGATTGATGTGTTTCCAATCTCAAAGACCTCTCCATAAATTTTTAGTAATTGTCCTTCTTTGGCTGGTTTTGTGAAAACGCATTCATCAATTTTAATTGTGACCATTCTAGGTGTATCACATATTTCCATTGCTAATGCAGCTCCGGCAGCATCAATCCATGCCATAAGTTTACCACCAAACAGATTAGCATGAAAACCTAAATCAGCTTTTTTAATTGGGTGTGTTGATATTAATTGCATTACTCAGTTTCTTCAGAAATTATAGTTCCATACTGTTTAGCTGCGTTTGGATTTCTTTGTAAAAAGATTTCATAAGCTGTCTCATATCTTCCTAGTTCGACTTGAATTGGAAATAATTCAGCGTCTAATGAATCAACCTGAAATTGAAGTGAATCAACCTTCTGTCTACTTTCAGATAATTCAGTGTTTAGATTTTTAATAACAATAAAATGATATATTGTTACTGCGATTAATGGTGCAACCAAGAAAACAACGATACCAGTAATAAATCCGTTTTTCATATTTTATATTTTAGTTTGATAAAGGCGCTTTAATTTCTGGGTGAGATTGATAGTTTACTAATTTAATAGAATTGCGATCAATTTTATCAAATTCAGTAATATAACCATCAAAGAATGTATATTCAAAATCTAATTCAACTCTTGGTAATTTCATTGGCTCACGACCTATTTGTTCTTTAGCTTGCTCAAGATGGTTTAAATATAGATGAGTATCTCCAAGATTTCCAATCAATTCATCTGGAACCATATTAACGCGTTTTGCCAACATTAACAAAAGTAGACCATAAGACGCAATATTGAATGGAAGACCTAAGAATGTATCTACTGAACGTTGGTTCCACATTAAAGAGATTGCTCTAGTCGGAGTTGGTTCATAATACTCATCATCAAAATTAGGTACAATATCATAATTTTTCTCCATGCCAGTTTCATAATTATTTATGAACCAAAGATCATATCTTTCTTTATATGTCAATTCTCTGGTATAAACCTGAAAGCCATAATGACAAGGAGGTAGAGTCATTTGATTTATTTCAGCGACATTCCATGCATTAACCATTAATCGTCTAGAATCTGGATTCTTTTGAAGATCCGCAATAAGTCGGAGTATTTGATCGAACCAAAGAGATCCGAATCCAGTTTTTCCTTCATCATTTTTATATTCCAGCCAACCTTGCCATTTTCTCCATTGTTTGCCATAAACTGGACCTAATTCTCCCCATTTCTTTGAGAATTCTGGCCAATTTTTAATAGCATCAATAAATTCTTTTTCAGTCATGACCCTAATTTTAGACTCTTCTATATCCTCAACATGAACTGACATATCTGGCTCTTCTAAGTTTGATGCATACTCTTTATATTTCTTGTATGCATCTCCATTCCAAATGTTACAACCATTATCGACAAGATATTTGATATTAGTGTCGCCCTGTAAAAACCAGAGTAATTCAGTAACCATTGATTTAAAGGCCATTTTCTTAGTTGTAAGTAATGGAAATCCTTCAGACATTTTGTGTCTAATTTGTCGACCAAAAACAGAGATCGTACCAGTGCCAGTACGATCTTGTTTGGTAATTCCATTCTCGAGAATGTCTTTTAGTAGGTTTTGGTATTGTTTATCGATTTTGTTCATTATTATTAATTTTTCGAATATTTACTTTGATAATACCGACACTTAACTTAGCAATTGTCTTAAATGCGGCTAAAGAAAGATCTATTTTGTTATTTTTAATAGCTCCACCTCGATCATTTACTCTAACGACGACTGATTTACCGTTAGTTAAGTTAGTAATTTCTAAAAGGTCACCAAATTTAAATTTAGAATCTGCTGCGCATGTTAGAGCATGCATATTGTAAATTTCACCAGATGCTGTTTTTCTACCATGGTGTTGACCACTGTAATAAGTTGCAGTTCCTGTAATTTGTGTAAATCCATAGATACACAAAAACAAAAACATTAATGTAAGAATTTTAAGAATGTACATGATTATCCGTATTTTTATAAAAAATTGCTTCTATTGTTATAATAGTAGCAGCAATCGGTGTCATGATAACGCCAAATAAAAATGCAGTAATTCCGGTTAATATCCTTCTCATAATGATTGAATGTAAGTAATTAATGTTAATGACAATTTATAACCGGTAAAGGCACCAATTGCAGATGGAATTGGGAAAACAATAAGCTTTCCCAAATCCGTGATATATTTAGGGCGGTTAACGATCCTACCCATATATGCATAATAGACTAAATATCCTAATAAGACGGCAATATCGGTTCTGGTTGAAATAAAAACAACTAGAATTGCTCCTAAAAAGCCAAAAATAAAGTTATCGCGAACACCTTCCCAGATTTCTCTAGTCGTGGCTTCGTTCCATTCCTTTACTATCTTCCGATATTTTGTCTTTGACATATTTGTTAAATATTTTTTTTGCTTTTTCTTTTCTGGTTGGATTATCCTCTTCAAGCATTGCACCAATTATAAAAGTTGATTCCCAGTGATTGCACTCGTGTTCAATAATATTAATATAAGTTTCAACATCAACCTCTAATTCTTCTGCAACTAGAGCATCTAATAGATCGAATAACCCAGCCATCAATTTTCTTTTTTAGTCGTACTTGTTGTAGATTTAAACAACAAATGGAACAAAACGTTAATTCCTAAAGCTTGCCAAAATCCAATTTCATGAATTCCATCAACAGCAGGAACTAAACATCCGTTCCATAAAAGTTGAGTTGGCCAAGCCATAATTATAGCAGCTAAAACTACTACTAAAAGAGACATAACAATCGTCCCTACTACTTTTGTACTATCCATAATTTTTAATTTAATTAACAAAATTGTAATACTCCACCATCTTTAGAAATTTCGAAAGCTTTGGTGAAATTATCATAAGTTCCCATTATCCAATCGTAAGTTTCATCATCAGAAATAAAGTTATCTAAACAATATTTGATTACTGTTTTACGATGAGTAACGAAATCATTGTAAAGTTTTTCGCTGTCTTCAGGGCCAAAACAACCATCACAGTCTGAAAATTCAATGATTTCAAAAAATGGTCGACCTTCATAGGCATCATTATTTTCCCAAATTGCTGATGCTGGATGGCCATAAATAGCACGACTTAGGATGTTCCTAAAACTATTATAAGTGCTATAACTTCCGGCGCGAAAATGATGTTCAACTGACTCATTAGTACGATCATAACTTCCAGCTTCAAGGCTACCGGTTCGATCAAATTGGTCAGTCCAAACGTTAATTTCTGATTCTTCCTCATTTGATTTTTTAATCTTGCTAATTGCGAAAACATCTAGTCCCATATCTAATAATTTTTAACTCTATAATTATATAGAGAATCTTAAAAATGTTTCCTATTTTTCATTTAATAAGAACTTGTTAGAAATGGCTTTAAAACTAATATTTCGGTCCATTGTTCTAAATACAACGCCCTCTCGATCAAAGTTTTGGTTCAGTACAGATTTACCATCGGCAAAGGCCAAACATTCATCAATTGTTTGAGGCAACTTCATGGTTAAATTGGTTAAAAACGGTACAGTTTCCAATTTTAATTGATGTTCAAATAATGCCAAAAACATTGGTAACCCGTAATAAGTCTGTGAATCGATATC
>JACCDX011370464.1_pt1 | contig 15621 bp, 23 predicted proteins | sample 7449681 | NCBI WGS metagenome assembly JACCDX01 (sample SAMN15323450, study PRJNA562643) | freshwater metagenome | isolation source: river surface water | place: USA:Blue River Watershed | collected 2017-08-18 | reverse complement strand
GCACACTAGCGCAGGGCCCGTCGTATTTGAGCGCGGTAGCATCTCTATCCCGGATGCAACTAAAATTAAGCTTTTGTCGCAGCATCAACAGGATAAGCCTGTGGGCCGAGCAATTTCATTTAGTGACTCTACTAGTGGCGTTTATGGATCCTTTCGTTTATCAAGTAGCACCCGGGGACAGGATGCACTTGTACTAGCGCAGGAAAATCTCGTATCAGGCTTATCCGTAGGGGTAGATGTAACTGCCTCTAAGCCGATGGGAGATTACTTGCTCGTCACGGCTGCAGTCCTCAAGGAGGTATCGCTTGTCGAGAGCGCAGCCTTCTCTAGTGCATCCGTAGATGAAATTATGGCGGCACGTGCAGCTATCGAAGCTGCTACAAGCACAAAAGAAAAAACTACTACTATTTCTACGACTATCGTAGAGATCGAAAAAGAAACAGAAACAGAAAGCGAGGAAGCTGTGACTACAGCCCCAGAAAATACACCGGAGGAGACTCCGGTAGATGCACCGGTCGAGGCTGAAAAAGTCGAGGCCGCTCGTAAGATAATCCGACCATCAGTACTTGACTCTCAGCGAGTCCGTACTCCTATCGTCTCTATGGCTACATATACAGAGCACAAAATCAAAGCTGCACTCGGTAGCGATGAGTCAAAGCTCTACGTAACCGCTGCGGATGATAGTTTTTCTACCAACCCTGCATTTAATCCCACTCAGTACCTCTCAGAATTTGTAACTAACACTCGTTTTGGTACTCCTACTATCGATGCCTGCTCACAGGGAACACTCCCACAAAGCGGTATGACAATTTCAGTACCATCACTTGTTACTTCAGCTGGTGGCGGTTCAGGCGTAGCTCCTACTGTCACAGTAGAGGCAGAGGCTGGAGCCGTATCTAATACAGGTATGGTTACTGAATACCTAACAGGTACAGTAAACAAGTATTCAGGTATGAATACAATCTCGGTCGAACTTCTCGAGCGATCAGATCCAAATTTCTATGCAGAACTTACTAATCAACTCCAAAATGCGTATTTGACAGCTATTGATACAGCTGCTCTTACTGCGCTACTAGCAGCTGGTACAAGTTCAACAGCTACTACAGCGGACAGCGACGGAATTATCTCTTACACTTCCGAAGCTGCAGCTCTTGTATACAAGAACACTGGCTATTTCGCTCAGAACTATATTGGTAACGCCGCACAATGGCAGCTACTAATGGGTGCAACAGATACTACAAAGCGCCCTATCTATAACGCTATCCAGCCAATGAACGCAGCCGGACAGGTAGGCCCACAGTCTATTCGCGGTAACGTACTCGGACTTGATCTCTACGTAGATAAGAACTTCTCAGCTACTACAGTCGATGATAACTCAGCTGTAATTTTGGCTCCTGAAGCTTTCACCGTTTACCGTGGACCTCAGGCCTATATGTCAGTAAACGTAGTATCGAACCTACAGGTACAGGTCGCTATCTACGGATTTATGGCTACTATCGCGAAAATGCCTTACGGTATTATCAAGTACGCGAAGGCATAAAGAAAAACCTAATAGTCGGTAGGGCTCTTAGCCCTTTGAGCCCTACCGGCCCTTTTCTAAGATTGGAGTAAAGAGATGCCAGCTACATACGTCACCGAGGCCGAGCTACGCGCAAACCTAGGTATCGAAAACCTTTACTCCTCCGATATAGTCGAGACGTGCTGCCAAACAGCGCAGGATCTCCTAAATCAATTTTTATGGTTTGACTCAGCTCCGGTAGTCGGAGCTACGCTACAAGATAACGTAGCTACTGTAATGATCGCTAACCCTGCGATATTTAGTACCGGACAGAGCGTAACCTTGAGTGGATGCGGCTCAACCTTTAACGGGACTTACACCATTACCGGCACTATGCCTTGGAGCGCAGGGACCGTAAACCAAATCCCTAGCCTTGTATGGAACCCGTACACTTGGAACTGGCCTAACGGCTTTAGCTTTATTCAGTTTGCTAAAACAGCGGCTAATATCAATTTCCAGCGCATTTTGCCTTATGGCTCAGCTGTAGGAACAGATACAAAAACTAACTCATACGCGACTACCCCGGCTGTCCGTGAAGCTGCGATGATCCTTGCAGTAGACATTTTCCAAGCTCGCCAAGTCTCACAGACTGGGGGCGTATCAATCGATGGGTTTAGTCCTAGCCCTTACCGTATGGGTAACTCGATGATTGGCAAAATTAGAGGGCTCATAAGCGGATACCAAAATCCAAACAGTATGGTCGGATAATGCCAGCGCCGATTACCACACTCAGAGCCTCAGTAGCTACAGCACTAGCTAATCCAAACGTTTGGAATACTTACAGTTTTCCGCCTCCAACTATTACAGCAAACAGCGTAATCGTGGCACCGGCGGATAATTACATCACCCCGAGTAACAATACTTATAACTCGATAGCGCCTTTAGCAAACCTAAAAATTATTATGACGGTGCCAATGCTGGATAACCAAGGTAACCTAAATGGGATCGAGACTACAGCGGTAGCAGTATTTAATAAATTAGCTGCCTCTAATATCGTAATGAATATTGGCAGTATGTCGGCTCCTACAGTACTTAGCGTACAGAGTGGGGATCTACTTACTGCCGATTTTACTATCTCAATACTCACGAGCTGGAGCTAAGAAATGGCATTTACAGAGGATGACCTAAAGTTTTTGCGAAAGATCGGGCAGATCGTAGATGAGCCTGCACCGGTTAAAGTAGCAAAAGAAAAACCAACACAAACTACAACCGAAAGCGAGGAATAGGCGATGGCCGTATTCTTATCAAATGGAGTGGTCGTAACCCTTAACTCGGTAGACCTCTCAGATCACGTAACAAGCGCGACGATTAACCGCGTATTTGAGGAGCTGGAAGTAACTGCTATGGGTGACTCCTCGAGACGTTATGCCAAGGGCTTGGAAACTTCAACAGTAACCCTCGATTTCCTAAACGATACTGCAGCTAGTGAAGTCCTACAGACTCTACAAGGTGCCTGGGGTACTACAGTGCCACTAACTCTTAAGCAGACCAGCGCAACTATCTCGGCTGCAAATCCTGAATATCAGACCACAGTACTAGTTAATAACACAACAGATATTAACGGCGCTGTAGGAGATATTTCTACACAGAGCATTACATTTACTTGTAACTCACCTATCGTAGTAGACACAACCGTATAATCAACTAACAAAGGGGCAACAAATGGCACGACTCAAAATAACAAGGGCTACAGGCGAGGTTACAGAGCATCAAATCACGCCGAGAATTGAGTACGCCTTTGAGCTCTATGCAAAAAAAGGTTTTCATAAAGCCTTTAGGGAGGATGAGAAGCAGACCGATCTCTTTTATCTTGCTCACGAGTGCCTTAAAACGGCAGGCGTAGTAGTAAAACCTTTCGGCGCTGAATTCTTAGATACTTTAACAAAGGTCGAGGTGCTAGACGATGAACCTTTAGACTAGGGCGGGATTCCCTTACCTATCAGATAGCCCAGCTGTCGATACGGTTAGGGATCTCGCCTCAGTCGGTTATCGATCTCGATACAGAGATGTACAAGATGCTCATACAAGTATTAAACGATGAAGCTAAGGAGGCTGAGAGAAATGCCAATAGACGTAAAAGGCATTAAAGAGACTCTAAAAGCTATTCGTAAAGTAGATCCTGAATTACTTAAAGAGATGAACGCAGAAATTAAAGGCGTAATGATCCCTATCCGGGATAAGGCTAGAGGCTACGCTCCATCTCCTCAGCCGGATAACCTGTATGGCTGGAACGAAAACACCACAGGCAAAACCATTACGGCTAAAAACTCTGCCTTTAGAACTTTTAACACCGAGGGCCGCTTACGGCTCTTTCCGCTCTACGATTATGAGACGGTTAGAAAAGGTATCTATTACGCGCAGCCTGCCGGATCACGTAATAAAAACGGCTGGCGAGCTTTGTACTATGTAGCTAATAAGTCAGCTGCCGGTGCAATTTACGAAACTGCAGGTCGAGCTAATCCCGGTGGATCCTCTACAAGCAAGTCTAATAACCCGGGCGCTGGCGCACACTTCATTAGCCGTATGGGTCCTCTCTATGGAGATAAGCGCGAGGAGCGCGGCCGTATGATTTTTAGAGCTTGGGCTGAGGATCAGGGTAAAGCTCAGGCTGCCGTAATTCGAGCTATTGAGAAAACAGTAGCGGCGTTTAATCAAGGCCGTTACGGGAAGGCTGCATAATGGCGCTAAATCTCCCTAGCTTAGTCGTAAGCGCCGTAACTACCTTTGACGGTAAGGCCCTTGGAAAAGGGCAAAAGCAGATTTCAGGCTTTGAGAAAAGCGTAAGGAGCGTAGGTAAAGCTCTTGGCGTTACTTTTGGAGCCGCAGCTTTAGCTAACTATGGCAAAAATGCGGTTAAGGCTTTTGCAGAAAATGAGAAATCTGCCGCTCGCCTAGCTCAGGTAGTAAAAAACCTAGGGCTTGCTTTCGAGGTACCGCAGATCGAGCGTAACCTCGATGATATTTCTGCCAAGTATGGCTATCAAGGCGAGGTATTACGTGAGGCTTTTCAAAAGCTAATAGGCGTTACTGCTTCAGCTGAAAAATCTACACAGTTATTAAACCTATCTCTATCGGTAGCGGCTGGATCGGGCCAAGATTTATTAACAGTAAATCAAGATCTCGCAGCGGCATACGTGGGAAACACTAAAGGCCTAAGAAAATATAACCTAGGGCTTACTCAGTCAGAGCTAAAGACCTTAAAGTTCGAGGATGCGGTAGCTCTACTAACCTCTACTTTCAAAGGCTCAGCTGAAGCCGAGCTAAATACCTATAGCGGCAAGATGCGCGTACTGGGTGAGGCAGCCGATAACGCTCAAGAGATCATAGGTACGGGCCTAGTCGATGCCCTTATGATCCTATCGGGAGATAGCACCGTCGAGGAATTAGCTCAAAGTATGTCCGAATTGGCTACCAATACCTCGGAGGCTTTAACTAACCTCGCGGCGTTTGGTAAAGGCGTAGCAGATATATTTGGACCTATCGCCTCAGGCGTAGAAAAGTTTATTAAGTTTACCCAGCCTCTAGTAGATTTAATTGTAGAGGGCGATCCAACCGGCTTTACTGGCAGACCTAGACCTCGAGCTCGCCGTATGTTTGAGGGCGGACAAGACTCAGTAGCCGAGGCTAAATTAGCTAGACAAAGAGCCGATGCTTTAGCTAAAGAGACCGCTAACCAAAGACGTTTAGCCCGTGAAAGAGAAAAAGCAGCTCGAGCAGAAAAAAATAAAGTTTCGTTATCTAAGGCGGCTGCCGCTTTTGATAGCACTCGGATCTCAATAGCCGCGGCCTTAAAGGCTACGTATGACAAAGAGACAAAGCTACGCCTCGAAGCTCTTATGCTTATCGAGGAGGACCGAGGCGATGAAGCTCTAAAGAAAATAAACGAGCTTGCCAAATTCCAAAAGAACGCGGATTTACAGCGCCTAGCCGGAGTAGAGACAATTAGTAACGCTACCCTCGAGGCCCTTAACTCTCAGCTTCTTAAAGAGCTTACCGTTATAAATACTAGCAAGATGGCCGAGGGTGATAAAGAGCTTGCACGTGAGGAGGCGTTTAAGAAATATAACGCTGCCATTACGGCCGCAGGTGCTCTAGCTGCCAAGGAGTCATATAACGAGCGCGTACAAATTCAGCTTACCGAGATAGCTCGCCTTGCTTCAATTAGCAAAACTTATAACGCCTCAGCTACAGCGGCTCTACTACTGGAGTCTAGCGAACTGTCTATGATAGATCGAGTAGCTAAGGCTCAAGCCGCCGCCGATGCGGCTCGCTTAGCATCTCTTAAAGAGTATATGGCTCTACTAAACGGTCAAAAGTACGATCCGCTATCTAGCTTTGTAGGGCGCGAGCCTGCTCCTCTACCGGTATCTCCTCCAGCTGCCGGAGGTTTTGGGGGTAGCGTTTTGGAAAACTACCGACTTAATCAACTGGCAGCGCCTCAACTACCCGAGCCATATAGATACGATCCGCTATCCAGCTTTAACGTGACTATTAACGCCGGAGTAGGAGATCCTGAGGCTATTGCTCGAGCTGTCGAGGATGTACTTAATCAATCTACTTACCGCGGTACCTCAGTGAACCGGGGCGCAGGCCAGTACTATGTCTAATTGGCTGCCCGAGTGGAGGATTACAGTAGGCACGACGGTTTACGATAACGTGCTGTCGGTCAATATGGCTACTGGCCGCGATGATATCGATTTACAGTGCAACGCCGGCTACGCTCGTATGGAAATTGTAAACCTTGATAACTCGGCTTTTGATATTGACGTAACCGATGTATTAACCCTAGAGCTTAAGAATAGCTCCGGTACTTATGTACCTGTATTCGGAGGCTCAGTATCCGATTTTGGTATCTCGGTACGTTCTCCTGAGGAAACCGGCTTTATAACAATTGGTAATATATTGGCCGTAGGATCTCTAGCCAAGCTTACTAAAGCTCTTTTCCCGGATGCCTTGGCTAAGGATTATGACGGCAATCAAATCTACGACGTACTTAATGAGCTACTTATTAACTCGTGGTTTGAGGTAGCACCTGCCCTACAGTGGTTTGACTACGATCCAGCGACTACGTGGGCTACAGCTGAAAACGTAGGGCTAGGCGAAATAGATCAGCCGGGCTTATACGAGATGATTTCTCGCTCAGCTGAGCCTACAAGCAGCTATAACCTATGTGCTCAGATAGCCCAAAGCGCACAAGGGCAGATTTACGAGGATAAGGCCGGGCGAGTGTGCTACGCCGATACCGATCACCGTACGCAATATTTATCCACTAATGGCTATACGACTCTTTCAGCTAATTACGCAATTCCATCTACGGTTAAAAGCATCCTACAAATAGGTAAAATCCGAAACTCACTGGTATTTAACTACGGCAACAATTACGCCAGCCAAGCTACAGCCCTCGATCCCGACTCTATCGCTAACTACGGCCGCTATCAGCGTAGCGTTACTACTAACCTACATAACTTAGGCGATGTAGAGGACTTAATGGATCGTGAGCTAGGGCTTAGGGCCATCCCTCGAGAGCAGCTACAGAGCATTACCTTTAGACTCGATAACTCAGAACTGCCGGATGCAGAGCGAAATAAGCTTATAAATGTGTTTTTTGGCGAGCCGGTAGTAATTAATGATTTACCTATCAATATGTTTAACGGCTCCTTTAATGGCTTTGTAGAAGGTTTTGCTATTAAAGCTACTCCGGGTTACGTAGATTTAACCCTTACTCTCAGCCCTACAGATTTCTCACTGATTGCGCCACAGTGGGCAACAGTTACCCCAGGCTCCTTGGTTTGGACAGGGGTAAATGCTACTCTTATATGGCAAAACGCTTTTGGAGGTTTAACTTAATGGCAACTACTACGCCTAATTTTGGATGGCCGGTACCTACGTCTACCGACCTAGTAAAAGATGGAGCTACAGCTATTGAGGCTCTAGGTGACTCTATCGATGCCTCGCTACTTGATCTTAAAGGTGGCACTACAGGGCAGGTATTGAGTAAAAACTCTAATACCGATATGGATTTTACTTGGGTAACAGATGCCGCCGGTGATATTACAGGCGTTACAGCTGGTACAGGTATTTCAGGCGGTGGCACTAGCGGCACCGTAACAGTAACTAACTCAATGGCTACGGCTATCGATGCTAAAGGTGATCTAGTCGCCGGTACTGCAGCTGATACTTTTGCTCGCCTTGGAGTTGGTACTGATGGACAAGTACTAACAGCTGATTCAGCTGAAGCAACCGGGTTAAAGTGGGCTACAGCGGCAGGTGGTGGTATGACACTACTATCTACTACGACTTTAAGCGGTGGAACTACTACAATTTCCTCTATTTCAGGAAGTTATAAAAAACTTATAGCCGTAATTAATGCTCTTTCAATGAGCACAGACCAAACTACTGTACTTATGCGATTTAATTCCGACAGCGGAAATAATTACGATAGCAGCTCTTGGGATGGATCCGGTAATATGGTATTGGATGGTTATATCTATTTAATGGGAAACGTAGATAATGCCACAAGCGTAAATGGTATGGAAATTACAATCCCTGATTATGCAAATACAAATTCTTATAAATATTGTTATTTTATTGGCTCTGGTATTCGCGGCGTAGATGTGCCAGCCCGTTATCAATCTACAGGACATTGGGCCTCTACAAGTGCTATTTCCTCAATTAGTTTTATTGCTAATACTGGCACAATCGATGCCGGTACTGTCTATTTATATGGAGTAAATTAATGTCAGAGACAAAGATTAAAATTGTAAACGCTGAAACTGGTGAAGTAATTGAAAGAGATATGAACGCCAAAGAATTAGCGCAACAAGAAATAGACAAAGCCAATTTATTAGCAAGAAAAGAAGCCGATAAAGCTAAAGCGCTTGCCAAAGCTGCTGTACTTGAACGCCTCGGCATTACAGCCGATGAAGCGGCATTACTGCTTTCATAATGCTAAAGAGCTATAACGGTTACCCAGCCTCTAAAGATCCTGACGAAATTAAAATAAAGTCCTACCCGGTAAAGGGTACGGATCGTAAGCTTAAGTGCGCTGAGAGTGTGGGCCCACTCTTAGCCGCTTTTGCTGCGGAATTTCACGAACTTATAGAGCCTATCGATAAGGGTACGTTTGATGACTGGGGCTACGCTTTCCGTATGGTGCGTGGCTCTACAGATAAATTATCTTGCCACTCCTCGGGTACAGCTATCGATCTCAACGCTACTAAACACCCATTAGGAAAGTTCGACACCTTTCCGGCTGAGAAGGTACCTATGATCCGGGCGCTCGCTAAGAAGTATGGCCTCAAGTGGGGCGGCGATTTTAAGAGCCGGCCGGATGATATGCATTTTGAGGTAGAGGTAAAACCCGGCAAGGCTAAAGCCTTAATCGAGAGTTTAGGTTTATAATTATCTAAATCCTTAAGGGCGCTAAGGAGTAAGAAAATGAAAGAGCAGTTAATCGCAGCCGGTAAATCATACGCACGAGCAGCTTTAGCGAGCGCCGCTGCGCTTTATATGTCCGGTATTACAGATCCTAAAGTACTAGCTAATGCGTTTATCGCAGGCTTAGTAGGTCCTCTACTTAAAGCTCTGCAGACAAGCGAGAAGCAGTACGGTTTAGGCTCTAAATGATCCGGGCCCTGATGGGGGCCGTATTGGGGATATTGCTCCTGTCAGGGTGCGGTTACGATGGATGGGTTAGGTATGAGTGCCAAGAGTTCGAGAACTGGGAAAAACCTCAATGCGTTAAGCCACAGTGCGAGGTTACCGGCACCTGTACTACGGACCTTATTAAGCCAAATGAATAAAGATAAAAAGCGGCTTACACCTGAGGATATACACGCTCGCCTAATATTTCTTATAGGTGCGGTACTGGCATTAACCTTTTTTGTAATTACAGCTGGTGCCGTTTTTGCGCTGGTATTCGTTACCCAGCCTGTCGGAGCTCAAGCGCCTAACGATCGAGACTTTATACAGCTCTTACAGACTTTAGCAATATTTCTAACTGGAGCTCTAGGCGGCGTACTGGCCGGTAATGGGCTTAAATCTAAGCCTAAGGATCCGGTAAAAACCGACACACCCGGCTAAATACTTGTTATATGTCGGAGGATGCCCTCATACTGGTACTACACACGCCGAGAGGGCTACTCGCGTAGGAGCCTGATCGGCCTTAACAAAGGGCGATATATGAACAGCTGGGATTTATTAATAGTAATTGGCGTAACAGCTATAGGGGTGGGTTTTATTCGAGCCTCTTACACTCTCGGATATCGAGAAGGCCACAGTGAGGGTTATCTCCGTGGTAGAGCAATAGCTAAAGCTCTCAAGGATAAAGAAGCGGCTCGATAATGGGATTTATCGATAACTACGAGGATGTAAACAGCCGCATTAAACGCTTCCGTATTGAATTCCCGTCAGGGAGATTAATCGCTTTTATCGAGGACATAAACCTAGATAAGGGTACGATCCTAGTAAGAGCTGAGGCTTACCGAGAGTATGAGGACACAGTGCCTAGCGCCGTGGATTACGCTTTTGGTAACGTAGCGACACTTCCGCAAAATATGAAAAAATGGTTTATCGAGGACTGTCTAACGTCTGCCTACGGTAGAGTTATCGGCCTTTTAACTCCTAGCGATCACGCTCGGCCTACTGCGCAGGATATGGAAAAGGTCGAGGCGGCTTACGCTAATGATCCTTGGGCTACTTCAGCTGCCAAAGAAGGTATACCTACAATGGCTACGGCTATAGCTGAAATCCAACAAAACCTAGGCGGCGAGCTAATGCCTGAGCCTCCTCGATGCTCTCACGGCACGATGGTTTGGGCTGAGGGCACGAGCGCCAAAACTGGTAAAGCTTGGGCCGCGTACCGATGCACTGAAAAGAGCAAGGCAACACAGTGCGATCCTCAATGGCACGTATTAGCGAGCGATGGTAAATGGAAACCGCAGCTTTAACCGAGCAAACACTCTTTGATTATATAAAGAGTACGTACCTCGAGGACCTGCAAAAGTCCGAGCATACATACGAGTACATAGATGCGACGAGTAACGGCTATAGGCTTACTATCGAGCTTAAATGCCGTACGTCACACTATGACGAGTTGATACTAGAGAAGGATAAATACGATTCTCTTATGGATAGGGCCCAGGATCTTGGGTTTACTCCGTTTTATATCAATTCAACGCCGAAAGGTATCTACGCGTTTAACCTGCGCAAAATCACGGTTACTTGGATTACTAAACGCTTACCCTCTAACACCTTTGATAAGGGTCCGGAGATTGATAAAAAGGTAGCGTTACTACACATAGATAAGGCGGTAAAGCTGTAATGGGAGAATTAACGTTTATACGAGCAGGGGTAGCTACGACAATCCATCAAGATGGCGAGGTTACAAAGACTGCAGCTACAAAGTGTGACAGCTGCGATACGTGGGGCGATGGGGTAGGAGGGCTTGATATCAGGGATGTAGATCGTGAGGTCCTCATATTCCTATGTAAGGAGTGCCGAGGATGACGAACTATAAATACGAGTGCCGTAAGTGTAAGAAGGTTACGGATCAGATAGAACGCATCATTACGGATAACCTGCCGCCATACGTCAAAACCCTACAGTGTACTAAGTGTGGGGTATTGGGGGTTTGCCTAATCGAGGAGCCTAAAGATGCCGACGTATGAGTATGAGTGTATAAGCTGTAATATCCGCTACGACTTAATCCAGCCAATGGGTGAAAATGCAGCGCCTCTATGTTGCGGCGTAGTTATGAGGCAGGTTTACAGCGCTCCCGGTATCAGCTTTAAGGGTACTGGGTGGGGTAAAGATTGATAATCTACGATTTCTACTCGGGTACGGGATCGAGCACTCAAGCGTTTAGAGATGCCGGTCACACGGTAATTAAAATAGAGTTAGATGCGTATTTCGAGGCAGACGAGCGAGATATCTTAACTTTAACTGCCGATGGCTTAATAGCTAAATATGGTAAACCGGACTTTGTTTGGGCCTCGCCGCCTTGTACTAGCTTCAGCGTAGCCTCTATCGGTCACCACTGGACAGAGGATAAAAAACCTAAAACTAATAAAGCTCTAGAGAGTATTAAGTTAGTTAAATTTACTCTTGACCTCATAAAAGCCCTTAAACCTAAAGCTTGGCTAATGGAAAACCCTAGGGGTATGTTACGTAAGCAAGAGATTATGAAAGGCTTAACTCACCGACAAATAACCTACTGCGCTTACGGAGATACGCGTATGAAACCTACGGATTTATGGGGCGATGTACCTAACTGGGTATCTCGACCAGCTTGTAAAAATGGAGATAAGTGCCACGAAGCAGCACCTAGAGGATCGAAAACAGGTACTCAAGGGCTTAAAGGTGCTAAGACTCGCTCGATGGTGCCTTACGAATTAAGTAAGGAATTACTAAATGTCCTATCATAGTTATCCACAAGAGTTATCCACAATGGGTATAAACCTGTGGAGGACACACTCTAAGTACGCTCAACTTATCCACATATTTGTAATGTATTTGACTATAGGAGTACGCTCCATACTCGCAGGCGAGCCGCTGAGGCGGATAGCTCGCAAGCGTAGTTTGGTGCTTGTGGCCGGGCTATTGCTATTTACCAATATGCCTACAGCTAAGGCGGTAAGTACTGCAAGAGATATTAATAGCTATAAACTCTATGCTCATATGAAGGTATTAGATGCTAAGCAGTATCGATGCTTGGAGCTGCTTTGGCATAATGAGAGTCGATGGAATCCAAGAGCTGATAACCCTAAAAGTACTGCGTGGGGTATACCTCAGCTTCTCAAGTATAAAGAGAAGGATCCATACAAGCAGATAGACCAAGGGCTTAAGTACATAGAGCATAGGTATAAGACTGCCTGTAAAGCTTGGGTACACCATAAGAAAACAGGGCACTACTAGATGGTACAAGGTAGCCACGATCCTAGGCTGAGCAGGCAATACAAAGCGCAGAGATTAGTAGTCCTATCAAGAGACGGATACACCTGCTATTACTGTGGACAAGATGCTAATACGGTGGATCACATAGTAAGTATCAAAGCTGGAGGAGATCCTATTAGCCTTGAGAATATGGTCGCTTGCTGTAAGAGATGCAACAGCTCTAAGGGTTCACGCTCACAAGGCGTTTTTTTAGCGTCAGCGTCTACCCCCCCTGCCTTTCCGATCTTAATCTCCCCGATCACCACCGGTACGGTCCCTAGCGGTCCGTGTGTGGGCCAAAACGAACAGGATTAATAACTTTATGAGCCAAACGAAAACTCCTCAGTATGGGGCTACTGAGCCTCGGCTACATAGTCCGTACCTCAAGGGTCCAAATAAAGGCGAGGAGATATCTCAGCTGGCCGACAGTATCGGCCTACCGCTTTTGCCTTGGCAAGATTTTGTAATTCGAGATATGACTACCGTAGACGAAAATAATATGTTTATCCGTAAGACCAACCTTGTGTTATGTGCCCGGCAACAAGGTAAAACTCACCTTGCGCGTATGATGATGCTCGGGCATATGTTTTTATTCGATAGCCCTAACGTACTTATTATGAGCTCTAATAGATCGATGGCCTTGGATACCTTTAGGCAAGTGGCCTACGCGATCGAGGGCTCAGCTGAGTTAAGCCGGCAGGTCAAACAGATTAGGTACGCTAACGGAACCGAGTCCATAGAGCTAAAAAACGGGCACCGCCTCGATGTAGTCGCGGCCACGCGTGACGGTTCGCGCGGCAGGAGCGCCTCGTTTTTATACGTGGATGAAATCCGCGAAATATCGGAGGAAGGCTTTAGAGCTGCTACCCCTACTACTCGCGCTAAACCTAATGCTCAGACACTTTTAACTAGTAACGCTGGTGATAGTTTTAGTACGGTGCTGAACGATCTTGTCGAGCGCGCTCGCAGTACACCGCCTAAGTCTTTCGGCTACTACGAGTACTCGGCTCCACCTTTTGCCAAGATAACCGACCGTAGCGCGTGGGCTTATGCAAACCCGGCCCTTGGCTATATGGTGACTATGGAGTCGCTCGAGGAGGCTGTAGCTACTCAGCCTATCGAGACCACAAAAACAGAAATGCTTTGTCAGTGGGTCAGCTCAACGGCCAGCCCGTGGCCGCATATGTCAGTAGAGGAGTCCGGCGATAAGAATCTAAAACTTACTCCCGGCCCTCTTACTATTTTCGCTTTTGACGTGGCACCTAGCCGCCGAGACGGTTCGCTCGTAATGGGCCAAGTGCTCGCCGATGGCCGGATAGGCGTAGCTGTACTAGAGATATTTCACTCCGATGTATCGATCGATGAACTCTTTGTAGCTAACTCAATCGCCAAATGGGCGAAAATTTATTATCCGAGAGCTGTCGCTTACGATAAATATACGACCGCCTCAATCGCTAAACGCCTCGAGGTAAACGGTATACAGATTATGGATATATCCGGGCAAAAGGGTTATCAGGCCTCCGGGGATCTCTACGAAGCTCTCGCTAACAAAAGGCTCGTGCACTCGGGGCAGGATGAGCTAGTTACTCATATGGCGAACTGCGCGGCTAAAGAGTCGGATGCCTCTTGGAGAATTATTCGCCGTAAATCGGCCGGACCCGTAGATATTGCAATCGGCTTAAGTATGGTGGTTCACGTACTAACCCAGCCTTTAGGCGAGGCTAAAGTATACGTTTAGACACGCTACATATAACCGCATTTATGCTTGACAATATGGGAAAATGGAGACTATGGGACTACTACAGACACTAGGTTTTAAGTCAGCTGAAAAGCCGGCTATTGAGGCTCAGTATGCCCCGGCCGTTATGGATACTACATACGGCTACGGATCATTTAATACTAATAGCGCTTATGGATATAACGGCGTAGGTATTGATCGTAATTTTGCATTACAAGTTAGTAGCGTAGCTCGCTGTCGTAACTTAGTAGCTGGAGTTATCTCTAGTATCGATTTAGGACTTTATAAAAAATCAACAGGCGAAAAATTAGGATCTCCTGTTTGGTTAGAGCAGCCGGATCAGCGCCAACCTCGAAGCGTAACTATCGCTGCAACCGTAGATAGTTTAATGTTTTATGCGGTCGCTTATTGGCGCGTAACCTCTTTGTATGCCGATGATGGCAGACCGTCGGGCTTTGAGTGGGTAGCTAATAACCGCGTTACATACACTACTAACCAATACGGTACAGAAGTTAAAGATTATTTTGTAGACGGACAGCTTGTACCTATGTCAGGTATAGGATCTCTTGTAACTTTTCAATCTCTACTCCCTGGAGTACTGCAGTCTGCAAGTACTACTATTAGAGCTGCGTGGGATGTACAAAAAGCAGCGGCAGTAAGCGCAGCTACTCCAATGGCTACTACTATCTTAAAAAATAATGGTGCAGATTTACCGGAGTCACAGATTCAAGGCATATTAGCCGGATGGAATTCAGCGCGTAGAAATCGCAGTACCGCATATTTAACTTCAACTCTTAGCGCGGAAAATATCGGCTTTTCTCCTAAGGAGATGGGCTACGTAGATTTTAGCCAATACCTAGCGACTGAAATCAGCCGCGCGATGAACGTGCCAAGTTACTTAATCTCCGCAGATATGAATAACTCTATGACTTATCAAAATATTTTAGATGGTCGTAAAGAGTTTGTGGCGTATTCACTACAGCCTTATATCTCAGCGATTGAGGATCGCCTCTCAATGAACGATATTACAAATAGCTCTAATCAGGTGCGTTTTGCTGTAGACGATACGTTTTTACGTGTCGATGCAAAAGACCGTTTAGATATTATCGAGAAAATGCTAAACCTTGATTTAATCGATCTAGAACAAGCTAGACAAATGGAACAACTAACACCGCTGGGGGATACAAGTGCTACTAACGTTTAGTCAGGAAATCCAAGCAGCCGATACAGAGCGCCGTATCGTCTCCGGACTTGTCGCACCATATGGCGAGGTGGGGCACACTAGCGCAGGGCCCGTCGTATTTGAGCGCGGTAGCATCTCTATCCCGGATGCAACTAAAATTAAGCTTTTGTCGCAGCATCAACAGGATAAGCCTGTGGGCCGAGCAATTTC
>JACCDX010184584.1_pt1 | contig 15622 bp, 17 predicted proteins | sample 7449681 | NCBI WGS metagenome assembly JACCDX01 (sample SAMN15323450, study PRJNA562643) | freshwater metagenome | isolation source: river surface water | place: USA:Blue River Watershed | collected 2017-08-18 | reverse complement strand
GGTGATAGTTTTAGAGCTGATTTTGGTGGTTTATTATCATCAAAAAACGGAGACACAATTAGAATCCGAATTAAAGCCGGATCTGTAGTATTGGCGGATAGTGGTTTACAAACAATGAGCTCAGCAGTAAACGATGTCTTCCAATTGAATGTTAATTTTACTGTTAGGAAGATAGGTGTAGCGGGTGTTGCAGAACTTGTAACTCTCGGTGTGTTTCATACAACAAAACAATCTAACGGAACACCGGCAGGTTTTGCATTTAACACTGTTAATAACACAACATTTGACACAACAGTTAGTAATACATTAAATGTTACTGTTGAATTTAGTAGTAATAGTCCACTAAACTCAATTTACACCGACATTTTTATCTTAAATAAAATCTATTAAATTCACTTTATTGATTTTGACAATATATTTTCTGTATGAAAGATATTGTATTTGTAACAGCTCAACCGGATGTTCCCTATTTCCATTGGCAAGTTAAAATATACGTTCATAATTTTATTGAGAAAAACATTGACCCAAATCAAATACACGTCATATTCTCAACACTTGGAAATAACAAACCATCACAAACAGCATTAAATTTAAAAGAATTTGGTATAAATGTTCATTTTTATAAGGATGAGAGAAACTATAAAAATTATATACCAAGTATTAAACCATTTTTAATCTATAAATGGTTAGAAGAGAACCCAATTTTTGAAAAGTGTTTCTTTTTACACGACGCTGACATTATTTTTAGAGAATTACCAGATTTTGGAAGTTTATTAAGTGATGATATTTCATATTTGTCAGATACAATTGGTTATATTGGATATAATTACATTATAGATTGTTGTAATAGATATGAGAAACAACATACAACATCACGAAAAGGTCAATTATTGGAGGAAATGGCTAATATCGTTGGAATTGATGTTGATCTAATAAAGGATAATCAATTAAATTCCGGTGGTGGTCAATACCTAATAAAGAATACAAATTGGTCTATCTGGAAAAAAATTTATGAAGATTCAACACCACTTTACAATCAAATGTTAGATTATCAAAAAAGATTTCCAATAAATCCTGGTCAAATACAATTTTGGACCGCTGAAATGTGGTCATTACTTTGGAATTTATGGAAATTTGATAAAAAAACCAAAATAACAAAAGAACTTGATTTTTCCTGGGCAACAGATAATGTTGAGGTTTATTATAAAAAACCAATATTACATATGGCTGGAATTACGGATGATTTAAAAAAAACAAAATTTTATAAAGGTGACTACATAAATGTTGATCCGATTGAAAAGTTAAGGAAGGACTCAACTTTTTTTGATTATGTTGACAAAAGAAATTCAACAATAAAATATATAGATGTTATGAAATCGTTTATAGAAAAAAACAAATAAATGATTATTTATTAAATAAAAAAGAATTGTGCCGACAACAACTACGACAACAACATATTACCCAAACCCACCAGTTCCAGTAGAACCAACAAACGAATGTGATGTCATAACGATATTTCCAATGGGTGTTGATTGTTTAACAGTAAACCCAACAAACACAGAGACATTTAATGGTATTGCATCACTTGTGATAACCGGAGGAACACCCCCATACCAAATATTATGGGAAACAGGTAGTGTTGGAACAACAGTAACAAATCTTGGTATCGGTATTTATAACGCGACAGTAACAGATAGTTATGGTGATTTTTTAATACAAACATCTTGTGAATTAACAGCACCACCAGCACCAACGACAACAACAACGACATCAACAACAACATTACCACAATATGGTAATTTATGCTTCATTATATCAAAAAAACCAAAAGAAATTAATGAATCCGGTGGTAGTGGTACTGGTAATTCTGAATTTATTGATTTTAATTTTAATGGTTATTATAATGGTAAAGCAAGTTGGTTATCCGACGATGGTAATGAATTTATTTATTGGAACACAGGAACAACAAATCAATGGTTATATTCAGCAAATACCAACCTAATTATTTACAACCCAAACCCTGCAACACCACCAATTTCCGGTTGGGAAGCGTTAGGAACAAATAAAGTTGTTGTGAATGTAACAGAAGGTAGTTGTAATTCAATCCAACCATTAATTGTTCAATTAAGTAAAAACGATAGCTCTTGTAGTAATGATGGATCAATAATTGTATCACCATCCGGAGGCGTTCCACCATATACATACTCATTAAATGGTGGTGTAACAACACAAACAAGCCCGATATTCCAGAATTTAGCCGGAGGGACATATAACGTCACAGTTACAGATTCAACGCTAGCATTCCAAACACAAAGTATTACAGTTAACCAAACAATATCAAACACAACATATGTGGTAACTTTAACTAAATCCGGATATAATTTTAGTATCTCTGTATCACCAACGTTACCAATGGGGATAAGTTTAAGTTATGATTTAGTATATGATACGAATTTTAAAGTAGCACCATTGGTAACATCAGCAAATAATACTATCACACCAAACATACTTGTAGATAGTGTTGCAATTACAAATCCATCACCAGTAATAACAAATGGAACTTTATTTAATTCTTGTAATGGTGGTAATTTTTACACGACAGACAAAACTTATGTTTGGCAAAATATTGTGATGACAACCACAACGACAGTTAGTGGATCAATTACAAACACCGTAACACCAGTTCTTCCAGTCCCACCGTGTTATTATGGTGGTAGAACATTTAATTTACATTTAGATAATTTAAAAATAAATGGTTGTGATTGTTGTTCGGTTGTTCAACAAGAGAATGGTTATAATGTAGATAGTGTTTACAATAGTGCAAGTCCAGGAATAGGTTTTGGATAATTTTAAAATACAAAAGATTAAATAAGATATTTATTAAAAAATGAGTTACATACTTAAAAATACATCGGGTTTAGTTAACACAAGAGTTACCGATACTGGAAGACAAAAATTATCACAAGGTAATTTTAAAATATCGTATTTCCAGATTGGTGATAGTGATGTGTCATATAATAAAACACCAAATGGTTATAATCAAGCTAATACAAAAATATTAGAACCACCATTTAACACTCAAAATACAGCTGGAGTTCCACAATCAAATAGACAAAGTGTTAAATATCCATATTTTGTTGATGGTGACTCCGGAAATACATATGGTATACCATATATGGATTCTGTTGTTGAACCGGTATTTAATAGAGCACCATTACGAGGTTTTTTCGGTGGTGTAACAACCGCATCAACAATAAACTGGAATGTTCTAACAAACGATAAGTATGTAATTTCGGCAAATTTTGTTGTTGATATGACAACCCTAAATGGGTCAAATAAGATAAAATTAATTTATGATGCTTGTAACATTTATAATTTTAATGAACCATCAGTAGGTGATATTATCACAATATATTATGATGGTAATGGACTATATAATTGTTCTTGTTCAGATTACCCACCATTACCAACACCTACACCAAGTGCAACATCAAATGTCACACCAACACCTACACCAAGTGCGACCGAAACAAATCCTTGCGCTACACCAACACCAACTCCGACACCAACATCTACGGTTTGTTTAACACCAACCCCAAGTAGAGCATGTCCAGCACCACCAGATGCAAAATGTGATATGACTATGAAATCTTGTTACCCAATTTTAACATATAAAATTATAGATGTATGTCAAAATGAGATCACATTAGATAGGGCAACACCTAATTTTTCATTATTTGGTTCTGATTGTTATGGCAGAGCAGTAATTTATCCGTCAACAATGACATCGTTATATGATAGTATAACACCAAGACCACACTGGTCCGATGATGTTATAAATTTTGAATCTGTTTGTGATATAGATCAATTTGATGTTAAAGTTTGGAATATGAATATTCCTTGGACTGAAACTCCTGCGGGCATTAACACAATATCATACGAAGGGTATGATAAATTCGGTTCAGTAGATTATATTGGAACAAAAGAATATTTTGGTTATAATTCAAGTGAAGGACAGACCGATACTGATTATGTTTATTATTACAACTCTTTTGATGAAATTGTTGAGGTAAAACCTGAAGAACAAAAAGCAATCGCGATTATTCATTACACAAATCAAACAATTGATTTCTTTTATGGTGAAAAATTCGCATTACAACCATATAATAACTCAAATCCGGATGATACAACCGGTCAAGCAAGAAACTTTAAATTACATATTCCTTGGTTAATGTGGCATAAAAATTCCGAGTGTTGTCAAGGCGAGACATTCTGGGTTGATCCACCAAATTTTGAGGATGTTAATTTATTCCAAGTTCAGTATGTTAAGTCAACCAAAAATGATGGTATGAATCAACCAGGTATTAGATACTACCATTTATGGGACACACATAGAAATTCAAACGGACTACCAAGTAGAGTTGGTAAAGTATTTCCAGATAGTAAATTGGTGATTATTGACGATGAAGAAATAATTGCTGCAATGTCATATAAGTCAAATAGAAACTGGACATTACCAGCACCGCAAGTTTCATTGATTACACCAAATACTTGTGGCGTTGAATCACAATCAACTGACGGCATTTTAAATGGTTCAAATGAAACAATGTATGTAACATATAGATTCTCAAATTATGGAGAATTTACTAACTCACTTCATTGTAATTATTATCCAAAAATTGTTGGAAATAATAATATTTGTAATCCAGATACAGCTAAAAATGTTGCTGTTAGATTTGGTGCGGAATTTAATTGTTTAAATCAACCAGGGTTTAGTCCTACAACAACCACAACAACTACTCCAATAGGCCAAACTTGTTTTATCCAAACAGAAGATTTAAATATTATAACAACAGAATCTGGAAATGGATTAATTTGGTGTAATGAATCAACATTGCTGACAACAACTGATGTTCCGAACTTACGAGAAACACATTATTATCCAATTGGATTGTTAACAACAACATCAACAACGATTTGTCCAACACCTTGTGATATTACCTCCGGATTTTATGCTACAAATTTTGAAGTTATAGCACAAAAAGTTGTGACTGGTGAAAGACCAAATCCTAATAATTGGAAATTAATTGATTTTACAAATAGTATTTCCGGACAAACATTAAATGGGTATATAACACAAGAAGGTTTAACAGGATCAACATTTGTTATTACAAAAGAACTTTATGATAATGCACCAATTTACGAACTTAATGATTATATTAATTTAACACCGCAGGGTAATTTAGACACAGATCTTAATTTTGGTGACGAATATTATTTTTACGGAGCTTTAGAAACGGACATTCAAGCGACAATTTATGAAATGAACTATAAAATCAATTTAAGTTTCAATGAATTCCAAAATACATCAAATCCAACTTGGACAAAAGGATCAAAATCGTATATTAGTGAAATTGTATTACTTGATGATAATAAGGACATTTTAGTGACATCTAAATTACAATCACCTGTTTTGAGACAAGGAATCCAACAGTTTGTGGTTAAATTAGATTTTTAATCTTCATTTTATTTCTTTTTATATTAGAATTAAAACATAAAAACATCATATTTTATGTCAAGAACAATTAAGAACACACCGAAAGTTTTGGGATTAGATGTATCAACCAGAACAATCGGTTGGGCATTGTTTGATATGCAAAATCAAGAACTTTTAGAATTATCACACATTTCACCAAGACCAAAATTAAAAAAAGATGAAGAAGATAAATTATATGAGTTACTTTTAAAATCAGAAATTTTTTCCGAAAAAATAAAACAATATGTTAATTTAGGTATTGTAAAAGTTATAATAGAAGAACCATTGTTAAACTCAAATAATGTATATACAATACAAACATTATTAAGGTTTAATAGTTTTATTTGTAAAGAAATTTATAATATCTTAGGTATTGTTCCGGAGTTTATATCAACATATAATGCAAGAAAGTTCGCTTGGCCGGAGTTTGTTCAAGAAAACGATAAGGGTAAATTTGTCTTATTTGGCGGTCAACCAAAAGATGTTGATAAGAAAATGTTAATTTGGGAAAAAGTCGCAAAACGAGAACCACAAATTACCTGGGATTATACAAAAAACAATACATTAAAGAAAGAAAATTTTGATCAAACTGACGCTTATACTTGCGTGTTGGGATATATGAGATCAAAAGAAATTTGGCAATAATATCGTTTAAAATACCGATAATCTGAAATATCGTCTTTTTAGACGATATTTTTTTTATATCAAACAATTACCGATAAGTGATACAGTAAATAATGGATTTGTTGTTGTTAATGATGAACATATCTCAATATTACCACTTGGTGGAACACTAACAGAACTATCTTGACTGAAACAATCTTTATAATAATATGTTTGAGTATTTAACGGATCCAAGTTCGTAATTAAATAATTCTCACAAATTATCGGCGTATTAGATGGTGTTGGAGTTGGTGTGTTTGTAGGTGTTGGAGTTGGCGTTTGACTTGATATTGGAAAACAATTCAAACAAGAACCATTAGATTCTGGACCAATCGTTTCAATAAGAGTAATGTCGTCAGCACCACTTATATTCTCAACCTGACCATCATATACCACACAAACAGAAACATCATTTATTATTGCACGATATACAAAACCAACAGTAGGAACATTACCAAATTCAGTTAAAATTATACTTGATGAATAAAATAAAAATCCGGAAGAACAATCTCTAAATTTCTTACTTGTTGCACATCTTAAATAATCATCTATAGTATTAAAAGTTACTTTACCCGTAAAATTACAAGGTCTTGTAATTTCTGGTGTCTGACTTGGCGTGATTGATGGTGTTGGTGTTGGGGTTGGTGTAACTGTCGCCGCACTAACCACAATACTAATACCACCACAAGGATTTGATGCTGTCGGTGTTGGAGTTGGTGTTGGTGTTACTGAACTGGTTGGAGTAACGGTTGGTGTTGGTGTAATACCACAATCAAAATACGCATCAAAATTAATATCACAAAAAGCTGTCGGTGTTGGAGTTGGTGTAATACACGGACCAGAACCAAAAAAATCATCACATAAATCCGGACAAGAACTTAAACAAGGTGATTTACCAAATAAAAGACAAGTTCCGTCCAGAGCGGTTGATAAACACCAACTTGGGGTTGTTGAACCAGAATTGTAATAGATGTAATATGTTGGGGAAGTATTTCCTGTAAAATAGTCATAACCATTAAATGTTGTTGGGGCAATCCCATAATTCCCGTCATAAATATCGGTTCCGTTAATACAATAAACACTACTACAAGGCATACTATACTGATAAATTTGAGGTTATTATGCAATCATTATCATCAACGACTTTGACAACAAAGTCCGTTAATGTTGAAAAAACACCAGGAATTTCAAAGACATAAGGAAGATCTATAGATGTAATTGTTGAGACATAAATACAAGTCGCAAGTGTTTGATCACACACATAAACATCAAAGGGTGACGCTCCACCCAAACCACTTATTGTAATATTCGTTGGCATATAGAATAAATATAGATAATATTAAAAACTTGTGAAGTTGATAAAGTTATTTCTTTCACTTATATTATAGTAAATGGAAGATACGACAGAAGCATTGGTTGAATTATTGGAGGAAGTGTTAGGTGATCACGGACTACATTATGCAAATCGTGGTCAGATATCGTTCAATTGTCCAATTTGTGATGATGATAGAAATAAACATAATCTTGAGATAAATTATTTTAATAGTGTCTTCAAATGCTGGTCGTGTGGTGACACAGAAGGAACCCACGGATCACTTGGGAAGTTATTTAACAAGTTTGGTAATAAAAAACAAAAAAAGTTATACAACATTTTAAGACCAGAAGAAAACGAAAAAAAAGTCAAAGTTGTTAAACCGAAAGTTGTTCTCCCAGAAAATTTCACATTATTTAAAGATTCACACCCAGTATACCCAATTAGAAAACAAGCATATAATTATCTTAAAAATCGTGGAATCACCGACAATATAATTGAGAAATTTGGTATTGGTTTTTGTGATAAAGGTGGTCACGCCGGAAGGATAGTTATACCATCTTATGATAAAAAGGGTGAGTTAAACTATTATGTTGGAAGAAGTTGGGATATACATAGTAGAGCTAAATATCGTAATCCTGAAGCTGAAAAAGAAAAGATAATTTTTTGGGAGAGTTTAATTGATTGGGATAGAGATATATACCTGGTTGAAGGTGCATTTGATGGGATGTTTTTGGATAATCCGGTTGTGATGCTTGGGAAACATATGTCTGAACTTTTATTTGAAACAATATATAATAACGCAAAAGGTGATATTATAATTTGTCTTGATGGTGACGCTTGGGAAAACGCTGTAAGATTGTATCACGAGTTAAATGGTGGTGAATTGTGGGGTAGAATAAAAATTGTAAAACTCCCAGATGATAGGGATGTTTGTGACCTTAAAGGTCAAATAAATGAATATTATTTTGAAATTAGAGATTAATGGATTTACATAAAGCTGCAGAAGAAATACGAGAAATTTTAAATACAAAACGGGAAGAATTCCGATTATCCTTTGAAGAGGCGGCACATAAATACACAATGGCCGATTTGGATGGAAAGTTGAGAACAGATTTTCCATCAGTATCAAAAGTGATGAAACTTTTTTACGATGAATTCCCAACTGAAAAGAAAGCATATGAAATGTCCGGTGGAAATCCGGAAGAAACAGAACGACTTTTAGCCGAATGGGCCGAAAAGGGGGTAAGATCAACAAATATGGGTTCTCGTGTTCACTATTTCTTGGAAGAATATGTATTAAAAGAATTTAACATCAATAAAGAAGTTAGGCAACCTATATTTGAATGTGATATGCAACAACTCGTGGTGAGTGATACTATGATTGTAGCGGGTAAAAATTATATTGAATTATTAAAACAAAGAGGATGTGTCTTACTTGATACGGAAATTGTATTGGGACATCCTGAACTTGGATACACAGGTCAACCAGATAAAGTTTGGTTAGTTATAAGTACAAAAGGTGAACTTGGTTTATTAATTACGGACTGGAAAACTAATCAAGAAAAAAACTTTATAGTTCAGAGATATATTAAACCAATGAGACCCCCATTCCAGTATCTACCAAATAACGCATTAGGTCACTACAAAACACAGTTACCACTTTATGGTAAGTTACTATTAAAAATGTTAGAAGGATCCAAATATGAAGACATAAAATTACTTGGTTGTATTATTGTTAGATTGACAGACGATAGAGAATTTGTAGAATACAGAGTTGAAAAAAACACAATTGATACAATACTTCAAATGGATATAAAATCACAATTGACAAAACTAAAAAAATAAATTATATTTTAATATGGAACATTATATTACATTAAGTTGGTTTTACAACACAAGTTGGGACCGTGAAACATTTGGAAAAATAAACATAAATTATATTTTAGTATGAAAATTTATATGACAAAAACTTATTCGGTTTTTGAATCTTACGGACCGATTGAGATTAATCTTGAAGATTATCCGGAGCTTGAAGGAAAAACAGAAGAAGAAATTCTTGAACACTTTAATTCAATAATGTATGATGAAAACATTAAAGATGGTAGCGAAGAAACTTTAGCGGATGAATTTCAATTTAACACTGAAATGATAAATCAAAAATATTCCGATGAGGAAGAAGAAATTGTAAATTATTAAATATGGAAGATATTATTAAACCAAGAATCGACTTAAAACAACAGGAAACTGTTAAATGTGAAAAGTGTGAATCAAAGTATTTTAAAGAAGTTGTAATGCTTAAAAAAGTACCAAAGTTATTAACTGGTAGTCACGAGGATACTTTAGTTCCATTCCCTACTTATATGTGTAATGAGTGTGGAAATGTGAATAAAGATTTTGAACTTTTTATTGATTAAAATATGTTAAACTATAAGGAATTTTATTATTGGTTAGAAGGATACCTACACGGTAGGTTAGAGGATAAAGGCGTTCCTATAACACCAATTGTTGAAAAAATGAATGAAGTTAAAGAAGTTAACCCATTTTTTCCAGACCCAAGAATAGTTGTACCATCTAAATTTGAACCGGTACCAATACCAATAAACCCATTCAAAGACGACGACCCTTATAAACCACCTTTTACAGTTACTTGTGAAACTAAACAACAATTAAATGATTAAAAAAATAGTACATTTTTCTGATTTACATATTCGTCTTTTCAAGGACCACGATTTATATAAATCAATTTTAGAGGTCGCAATTGAACAATGGAGAGAAATTGAACCAGACCGGATTGTTTTTACCGGCGATCTCGTACATTCAAAAAATCAAATAACACCAGAACTTATTGAAATGGTTAGGTGGGTATTAACGGAATGTTCATATATCGCACCGACAATTATTATACCAGGTAATCACGACGCGGTAATAAATAATTTAGATAGATTGGACACATTAACACCGATTATAAACTCAATGAATAATAAAAATATTGTGTATTATAAAGATAGGGGTGTTTATGAGGACGAGAATGTTAGTTGGTGTGTATATTCACAATTCCAAGGTAATGTCCCACCAGATTTAAATGTAGCGACTGGTGTTAAAATCGGTTTATTTCACGGACCTATTTCTGGGTTAAAAACAGATCTTGGATTTGATTTTGGTGACCACGCATATGATATTGATAAATTTGATGGTTTAGACCTTGTTTTATGTGGAGATATACACAAACGAGCAACTTTTAATATACCTAATGGTAAACGAGGGGTAATGATAGGAAGTACCGTGCAACAAAATTTTGGTGAAAATATAAACAATCACGGATACGGAATTTATGACATTGAAACCGATGAATATAAGTTTGTTGATTTATTCAACCCCAAACCTTTTTTAAAGTTTTCTATTAAATCATTTGAGGATATTGAAAATGGTGATGAAAAATTAATAAATATTTAATTAGTATTATTCACACTTTTTGACTTATTAAGATATTTATATTATATGGGAAGATTAAAAATAAAAGATGATGAAAAAAAAACTAAAGTATCGGTAGCATTAGATCCTGAACTATTAAAATTTTATCGTTCATTACATATTAACCTATCTTCTTTAGTTAATAAACTACTTAAAGATTATAAAGATGAAAAATACAAAGATTTGTAATGTTTGCGGTGTTGAAAAATTATTAGATGAATTTCATAAAAGAAAAGATTCTAAAGATGGATTAAGAAATGAATGTAAAATTTGTACAAGAAATAAAATAAATTCCTATAGGTCTTTAAATAAAGAAAAAACTAATAAGTGGAATAGGGAAACCTACTATAGAAATATTGAAAAACACAAAGAAACTAAAAAAATATACAGAGATAAAAATAAAGAAAAACAAAAAATATTAAAAAAAATATGGAATTATAATAATAAAGAAAAAATTAAGAACTACGCGAAAGAAAGAAAAAAACACGATATTAATTTTAAATTAATATGTAATTTACGAAGTAGAGTTAAAAATTTTTTAAAAAGCAATAATATAACAAAAAATAACACCACTTTACAAATAGTGGGATGTACACCTGAAGAATTGAAAAAACATTTAGAAAAAAATTTTAAAGATGGAATGTGTTGGGAAAATTATGGGTTAAGTGGGTGGCATATTGATCATATTATCCCATTAAAAAACGCTAAAACTGAAAATGAATTATTCAAACTATGTCATTTTACAAATCTACAGCCCTTATGGTGGTATGAAAATTTAGAAAAAAGATTTATTGAAAATGGAACAGAAAAACTCCAAAATATTTGATAAGAAAACGATGCAGACACTGACTGCATTTTGTTCTGCGAATAATATTGAAGATATTGATGATTTTATTTACCGGTGTTTTAAACAAGGTTTTGACATACAAAGATTTGGATTGTTGGGAAATTCACTTAATGAAGATGAAAAACACTTAAAAACAGATGATGTTAGTGAAAAAGAATTAATAAAGGAGGTGATTGTTGAAAAACGGGTAGAAATACCGGTTGAGATAATAAAAGAAGTTGTAGTTGAAAAAGAGATAATTAAGGAAGTTCCGATTGAAATCATTAAGGAAATTGTTGTTGAGAAGGAAGTCCCAACTGAAGTGATAAAGGAGATCATAAAAGAAGTTCCAGTTGAAAAAGTTGTCACAAAAATAGAATATATTAGTGACAAAACAAGTGAAGTTGAACTCAGTAAAAAAATCACCAAACTGGAGGAAAATGTTTTTAATTTAACCCAAGAATTGGATGAAGAAAAACAAAAATTTACCACTGAAACCGAAAAAGTGGCAAATGTTTACCAAAATGAAATGTCTAAAAAAGATAAAGAATTAGACGAACTTAGACATAATTTAGCCGTAAAGTTAGACGATACACAAACAAAAATGCTCCAGGAGACACTCCAAAAATTAAGAAAAGAGTTAAAAGAAAAAAAAGAACGAATAGAAGAATTAGAAAAAATAAACCGGAATCCCCAATTACCAAAAGATAATTTAAAAACAATTTTTATGAGGGGATCAAATTTAAATGACACAATATGATAGAATTATTAATTTTTATGATTGCTGCTTACGGAATGACAACCATTATTGTTTATGGATCCATTTTTAATGGAATAAGAAATGCAATACATAGTTGGGGTAATAACGAATATTTAGCATTTAACTTCTTGGGTAAGTTTATATCCGAATTAATATCGTGTATGTTATGTAGTGGAACCTGGGTTGGGTTTTTCTTATCATTAACAATGTTTTCACCAATTCATAATTTCATTGGACTTAATGAATATTATTCCGTATTCTTTGATGGAATGTTATCTGGCGGTTCGGTATGGGCAATTAATGCGATTATAGAATGGTTTGAAGAAAATAGACCGGCAAGACAAGAAATTGTGATTAACGATACTACAGAGGAAGAACAATTATTAAACGATTAAATATAAACAAAAATGGGAAAAGCAGCAAAGGCTCACAGAGCAAAAGTAGAGAAAAGAAACCGTAAAGTTTCACAGGAAAGATACTCAATGCAAAATGCATTAAACAAGATGATGAAAAAAATGGTTGAGGAAAAACAAAACGAAGAATTACAAGTTAAAGTTGGAAATGAGAATGTTCCATTTGAAGTTGTTACACAACCAACAAATACCGGTATTAAAGGGTTTGAGTTTGGTGGAAATGTTTCATTTAAAGAAGAACATCCAGAGATGACAACAGAAGAATCACAAGTTAAAGACCAAATTTCAGAATTAGAAAAATAAAAAATGGATTTATTTAATCCACCAAGATTATACAATTACAATATTATGATAAAAGATTTGGACTTTTCAAAGTTTGAAAACCCATCAATACAAGTTGTATGGGAAGATTTCCAAGAAAATTTTACACAAGATAAGATTAAAAGTGTTAAACATTATTTCCAAAAGAAATACAATACAACCAATGTTAATGTATTAACAAAGGTTAAAAATGTGGATCAGGAGACAATGCAAACGGTTGATGTTTCGGTTAACATTACCGACACAAACTACCAATTGGACTTATTAAAGAAATTTCTGGAATCAAAAGGTTATGAAAAAAATCTTGACAAAGTATTGGAATTAAACCGAATGGTTGAAAACAAAATGGAAGAAGGGGATGTTGATATAACGCAGTTCAAAAAGTGGTATATTAGAAACATTGAGTTCTCAAACTTTTTATCATATGGTGAAAATCAAAGATTAGATTTTGACAAACTAAATGGTTTAGTTGTTGTTGAATCTAATCCCCCTAATTTTGGTGGGAAAACGGTTCTTACGGTGGATTTGTTAATGTTCTTATTTTTTAATGAGACAACAAAAACATCAAAAGCTGAGGAAATCTTTAACCGGTTTACAGATAAAGATGTAGTATCGGTTAAAGGTGAAATCACAATTGATGGTGAAGATTATATTATTCTAAGAAAGATTGAAAGAAAAAAATCTAAAAAAGGTGACTGGAATGTAAAAACAGAATTAGATTTCTTTAAAAAATTACACGACGGATCACTACAAAACTTCACCGGAGAACAAAGAAGGGAAACTGAAGCGTTCATTAAAAATTCCATTGGTACTAAGGAAGATTTCTTGATGACCATTCTTACAACAGCAACAAATCTTGAAGATCTATTGGAGTCAAAACCAACAGCCAGAGGACAAGTCCTTTCAAGATTTATGGGTCTTGAGTTTTTAAAACGGAAAGAAGAGGTTGGAAAAGAGATTTATTCGGAATTTAATAAATCAAAACTATCAAATTTATATAGTTCGGAACAATTAAAATCGGATATCAAAACTTATGAAGACCAAATCGTTAGTTATGATGAATCAATTGTTGAGTATAAGAATGAGTTAAAAGATATTGAAGAAAAATTAAGTAAGGGTAAGGAGTATCGTGATGATATGTTAAAGAAAAAACATACAGACATTGATAAGGAAATCGCCCTTATGAACCCACAAGAAACTCAAATTGAGATCCAAAACTTGAATGGTCAGAAAGAGTCGTTCCAGGAAAAATTAAAGGAATTAAATGTTGTTGAGCCGGAAAACTATTATTATGAAGATAAGCATGATGAGGTTAAGGAGGAATACAAAAAAGTTAATACCGAAAAGATTACACTTGATACAAAAATATCTGAAATTGAAAAATTAAAAAGTTCAGTTAAGGGTGGTATTAAGTGTGAACACTGTGGAATTGAGTTAATGAACGCTGCAATTACCCAACAAAAAATCTCGGAACTTGATGGATTTATCCAACAAAGAGATGAAAAGGTTAAGTTATTGTCGGAATTATCAAACAAAGAAAAAGAATTTGTTGATGCTAAAAGACAATTTGATGAGTATGAAAAAAACAAACTTATCAAAGAAAAATATGATTTGAGTATTGAAAGTTGTGATTTAAAAATTTCTGGGTTAAATAACAAACTGGAAAGATGGGATGAAGCTCAAGATAAGATTAAATCCAACTTGAAAATTGATGAGATGTTAATTAAAGCCGACATTAGAATTGATGAACTTGAACAATTGAAAAAAGGTAAAAATCAACAAATTACTTCAACCGAGTATAACATTAAAACAAGTCGGGAGAAAATTGAACATAACTTAAAAATGATTATTAAAATCCAGGAAGAGGAAGAAAAAGATAAAATCTATAAAATATATCTTGAATCTTATGGTAAGAATGGTGTGTCAAAAATTATAATGAAAACTATGATGCCATTAATTAACTCTGAATTACAAAGATTAATGGAAGATAGTAGTTACTTTAAACTTGAAATTAGGATCAATGATAAAAGTGAGGTTGAGTTTCTAATGATTGATAATGGAACCGGCGTTGAGAAACTTATGGTTTCCGGATCAGGTTACGAAAAAACAATTGCCTCTCTCGCATTGAGATCAGTATTGAGTAAGATATGTAGTTTACCAAAACCAAATTTGGTGGTATTCGATGAGGTTTTTGGGAAAATTAGTAATGACAACTTGGAAATGGTTTCGGAGTTTTTTATAAAAATCAAAGATTATTTTGACAAAGTGTTCCTTATATCTCACAATCCACTAGTGAATCAATGGGCTGACACATCGG
>JACCDX010800182.1_pt1 | contig 15624 bp, 15 predicted proteins | sample 7449681 | NCBI WGS metagenome assembly JACCDX01 (sample SAMN15323450, study PRJNA562643) | freshwater metagenome | isolation source: river surface water | place: USA:Blue River Watershed | collected 2017-08-18 | reverse complement strand
TGGCCGGCGTGGCCAACCTGATCCCCTACAAGGAATACGACGGCATGAAGGGCCGCGTGTACTACAAGACCGACCAGGAGAACAGCTCCGAGCAGTACACCGCGGAATTCCTCATGGGCCGCTCCTTCGCCAACGGCCTGAACTGGGTCGGTGCCGTCGAGATCAGCAAACGCACCCCCATGCTGGTGTCCGAGCGTCCCAAGTACCAGCAGGTCTATGACCAGGACAGCGCCTACAACAACCCCGGCCGCTGGGCCACGGCCACCGGCGCCGGCCGCACGGACCCGAGCTGCGGCACCTTCAACGGCACGGCCACGGACATCAGCCAGTTCGGCTCCTTCCCCAGCGGCGAGCTGTTTGCCACCGGTTGCCGTCTCTATTTCGGCGAATGGCAGGACTACGCCAGACCTTCGGAGGGCGTGACGCTGTTCAACAACATCAACTACGAGGTGAATGACTCGCTGACCCTCGAATTCCAGATGAGTGTCAACGATCGCAAATCGGTGCTGGCGAGTTCGCCCAGCAACTCGGTGACCACCAACCTGACCAGCCTGTTCGTGCCGGTCAACCATCCGGCCAACCCCTTCGGCGTGCGTGTGCGCCCCTCCACCTGGCGGCCGATCACCAAAGCCGGCGGCACCCTGCCCAGCGCACTCGCAGGCAATGGCATGGCGATGACCGAATATCATTACTACGCCGACTCCTACAAGTTCGGCGGCACCTTCAAGCTGGGCGACACCAGCTGGGAAGGCGAAGCCTGGATCGGCTATCAGGATTCCTGGCGCGAGTACGACGGCCGCGTCTGGCGCCTGTCGAAAATGCAGGCCGCATTGAACGGCCGCGGCGGCCCGGCCGGCAACGAGTGGTTCAATCCCTTCGGCTCAGCCGATCCGCGCTCGCCGTTCTACAACGCCGCGACCACCGCCAACAGCCAGGCCATGATGGACTGGCTGGTGGACTCGCTGAAATACCGCGACACGCACGACCGTCTGAAGTACTTCGACTTCGTGTTCAACGGCGAAGTCATGGACCTGCCCAACGGCACCATCCGCGCGGCCTTCGGCGGCCAGTTGCGCAACCAGAAGGACTTCGACTTCGAGAACCCCTACACCACCCTGCGCGACAATCTGTATGTCAACGCTGCCGTGGTGCCGACACCCACCACGGACCGCGACTCCAGCGTGCGCGCCGTGTTCGCGGAAGTGGAAGTGCCGATCCTGGAAAACCTGGGTGTGAAGGCTGCCGTGCGCAGTGAGGACTTCTACACCATCGGCTTCAGCGCCACCAAGCCGAAGATTTCCGTGCTGTGGGAACCGCTGGAAAGCCTGGCCATGCGCGCCAGCTATGGCGAGAGCTTTCTGGCCCCGACTCCGGGCCAGCTGCGCCCGCTGGCCAAGGACTCCTGCACCATCGTGACCAGCGGCGTGGACCCGCTGACCAATCTTTCCCTGGACGGCACCGACAGCTGCACCTCGGGCAATCCCAGTCTGGGCGCGGAAGAGTCAGAGATCGTCAACTTCGGCGTGAGCTGGAGACCCATCGAAGGCCTGAGCGTGGACCTGGACTACCAGGAGATCGAGTACATCGGGCGTATCTCCACCCTGATCACCTCCGAAGTGACACGGCGCGAGCTGAACGCCTTCCTGGCGGCCAACAATCTGACCACGGCGAACTTCCGGCCGGCCACCAATCCGGCCGATGCCGCCAAGGGCATTGCCTGGGCACTGGCCAACCCGAACGAGCTGATCGAGCGTGACGCCACGGGCAAGGTGACCGACGTGTACCGTGCCCCGATCAACCTGTCCTCACAGTATGTGGAGGGTATCGACTTCCGCCTGCGCTACTCCTTCGAGGCGGGCGATCTGGGCAGTTTCACGGCCAGCCTGGGCGGCAATTACTACACGCGCTGGGAATACCTGCCGGATGAGTTCTCCCCGCTGACCAGCGGCATCGGCCAGCAGAACGCCCTCACCAACCTGGCCCCGCCCCTGCCGCGCTACAAGGCGAACCTGGGGCTGTCCTGGTTCCGCGGGGATCACAGCGCCAGCCTCACGGCACGGCACAGCGCCAAGCTGAAGTTCGACGACGACACCCTGGCCCTGAACTACGAACGCTTCGCGCCGGACTACATCCGGGAGATCACCAAGGTGGATGCGCGCTACTCCTACCGCTTCACCGCGTTCGAGGCGGACTCCACGCTGACCTTCGGCATCACGAACCTGTTCGACCGGGATGCGCAGCGTCTGCCGATTGCCGGCGGTCTGGAAACCCGCGTGGATGATCCGTTCGGGCGGCAGTTCTACATGTCGATGGACTTCGATCTGGGGAATTGAACTATGCCCTGCAGCCCAGGCGCGGAAAGGGGGTCTCTCCCGCCTGGCTCGTTCCGTGTTACATCCCGTGTTACATCCCGTGGTCGGTACCCCCTCACGGGGTAGTGCTCGCGGTCTGATTCAGCCTCAAGGCTTGCCCAGACCAAGCCGGGCGCAGCAATGGGCGGCACTGCAGGCTTGCGGCCGCGTGCCTCGCTCTGGTGCTCCTGGCTGGCGCTGGGCAGGGGGCGGCAGACCAAGTGCCTAGGCTCGCTCAGATCGCACCAGGCGCAGCCATGGGCGCTGGTCAGTGCTTGCCTGTGCTGCTGTGGATCTCGGGCCGGCGCCGGCCCAAGGGGGAGGGTGGTGTAAATCCTTGGAGCCTTCAGGAATCAGTACCGCGCAGTCCCCAAATGCGCGCACCCGCGTATTGGAAAGTTTTTTTGGTGACTTCGAGGCAGCACCCGCAACTGAAATATTTTTTTTCCCAGGGCTGGTGGTGCCGGTTGCGGGCGCTGGTAAGGCAATCCGGCCGCACACTGCCCCCGGGTAGGTTCTTCCAGGGAACAGCGTGAAGGCACGGACGGCAGGAGGTCGGGATCTGAGAAAAAATTTCCCCGGAAAATCGGTTGCAGGTTTAACAAGTCAGGCGGGCGTCCAGTCTTCCTCCTTGGGCGTCCTCTCCCTTCTGGAAGCTGCTGGCTTTGCGCTGGGCTTGGTCGGGATCCACTTTCGCACGCTGGCGGGAAGCATTTTCGGGTCGATGTAACCGTGTTCTGCAGCCTCAAGCAGAAAGCGCGCGGCCCGGCCTTGCCCTTCCTCCAGGAGGAACCCGCCGATCGTCATCGGGCGCAGCGTAGCGGAATACATGACGTCGTTGAGTGCCAGGTCTTCGCGGATCTCGTGCTCGAGCTGGACTGCTTCTGCAAGGTTCAGAACGGCGCGGGCTATTGAGGCGACTGCTTCCCGGTGCGCTGGCTCTACCTCTGCGGCGATCACCTTGCTTACTTCTGCCCTCACCTGAAGAACCCGCCCTTTCTGAATCTCGATTGCCTCCCTGAGCACGGAGATCCGGTGGCTGAGCTGAGCAAGCGAGCGCATCAGGGTGTCCCTGGTAGTTGCTGCCTGGGACTTCCCATCAAGCAAGAGACTCGCCTCGCTCTGAATCAGATCGCGCTGAGATGGGAGCCTCAGAAGTCCGGCGTTGACCTCATCGCGCTGGCGCTCCAGCTCGTTGAGGTCGGTCTTCAGTTCGGTAAGTTTCGCCTGGGCTTCAACAAAGCGCGGATCCCTGGTGAGCTGGGTGTTGATCTTGCTCATCGGTACGCCCTCCCGCCCTGCTTGAGCGCAATTTTCTTGTGTCGCAATTGCAGGTCTGCGGACACTTCGTCGCCTTCCTGAGCGCGTTGCCGGCGCAGAAAGGTTTCCATGTCGATCCCTTCGCGCCGAAGGTGATTTCTGAATTCCGGGATTTCCTGAATGTCTCGCTTGAAGTGCGAAGGTTTCCTGCTGGCTTTCTCCATGATCTGTTCCTCGTGTGGGTCTGTGGTTGGTGGTTACGGGTGGTGCTGATCGCTCACGCTCCAGGCTTCGTGCGAAGCGTTACTGGCTCTGCCCATGAGCGATCTGTTGCCCTGTCGGCAAATGCTTGGAGCGATTTTCTGTGCTGCGCGTGCTTCGAGAAGCGCGCGGCTTGGTCTGTTCTATGGTCTGTTCTTGGTCTGTTCTTTGCCCGTGTCCGGTTCGGGCACCGTTCTTGACCCGGTTCGGGCACCGTTCTTGGTGCTGGTTCGGCTACCGTTTCCGATTCGGCTACCGTGCCCGAATCGGGCACCGTTTCACCTGCTGAAGTGGTCGCCTGGGGCGGGACAGTGATCCGGTATCTGCAAGGCTTCCCGTGTCCGCCCCGGCCTGCCTTGGCAAGCCATCCAAGCTGGCAAAGCTGGGTCGTCACGCGGCTGATCGTTCGTTCCGAATATCCGCACCGATCCTTCAGCGTGGCGCGGTGGGGCCAGACGTCGTTGTGCTCAGCGTTGCGAAAGCTGCAAAGCGCGATCAGGACTTTGATCTGCATTTTCGACAATCGGTCATCCGCGCACACTTCCACTGGCACCATGGCGAAGGTGCTGGGCATAGGTCACCCGCGCGCCTTGACGATCCTGCGCGCCTTCTGCAGATCCTCGCCCTGCAGCCAGTACACCCGCACGCGGACACTTCCGAAGCGGCCAGGTACGGTTTGCCAGTCCCGGCTGAAACTGACACCATGGCGCTGCTGAAGTCCTGAAACTGTCGTGTGTAGGCAGGTGTCGCCCAGCTCACGGGCGGCGAAGGTGTTCAGCTTCTCGCCCTTGGCGAACGTGGCAAGCATCTGGTCGAGTTTGCCCGGTCTGCTGTGTTGATTTGAGGTCGGGCCGTTGTGATGGGCGGCCCCGATTTCAGTGCTCATGCTGACCGCGCCTCCTGCCCTTGTTCACCTACCCTGCCGCTCTCCTTGCGTTCTTCCATCCATGCGCTGATTTCAGACTCGACCCAGCCGACCGCTCGACCGCCCAGCCTCACGGCTCTGGGGAATTTGCCTCGCTTGGACAGGGCGTAAACGTGCGTGCGGCACAAGCCGGTCAGCTCCTTCACTTCAGGTAGTCGGATAAACCGGTCGTTGTGTTGGTGCGATGTGTGGCGCGCGGGCTGCGCGTTCTGTGGTCGTGCTTTCATTGCTTGCCTCGTCGTGTCATCCGGTGGATTTGGTGGACATTCACGAACAGGCTAGTGGTGCTGCTGCGTGCGAAGAAGGCACGAAACAGGCTTATTTCGCGGGGGTTTTGTGGTGCCCTATGAAGTGCTTCTGGTAGTGCTTCACTGCCCGCGACACGTGGCGGGCCGGGTCTTGGATTCCGATTTGCAGCAGATCGGTGAGCAGGTAGGCCGCAAACACGGCGAAGGGGCTTTCTCGGCTTGCTGAAACTCGGTAGGCGCTCTGGCTGTAGTCGAACCAGGTAATCACGCCCAGAAGGGTATGAATGTGATCGGTAGCAGCTGGCCTGCCTGACTTGAGCCTGCTTGCCATATCGGCCACGTGTGATTCTATGTGCTCTGCAATTTGCAGCACGGGGGACACCAGGTAGTCGTCCTTTGTTCGGCCGGTGAATTGATAGCTCAGGTCGAGCAGTTCCTCGCTGGCCTGCCCTCCCTTGTCCCGCAATCCATCCATCCGGCGGATGTATTTGCGAAGATCCTTTGCCGCTGCCTGCAGCTCACTCGCAATCTCGCTCTGCGTGGGGCTTCGCTTGCGCGGGCAAGGCTCAATTTGTTCAAGCAAGCGAATCAGATCCTCGATCTGCTGCGCGGCAAGCTTCGGCAGCAGCTGGGTCTTGATGTGCTCGCGCTGTTTCTCGCTGACTTTGATTCTCACGGCTTTGCTTCAATCCCTGAACAGGATCGCGCGCCCGTGCCGGGCCTTCAGGATCGCCAGGGCGCGCTCTCCGCGCTCCAGGCTGTAAAGCCAGGGTGATCGCCTCTCCTTGCCGTTCACCATGTAGACCACGCAACACTTTTCCGCGCTGATCGGGGCCCCGGTGCCTGCGCGTGGATCCGTGCCGGGCACAACTGAGGCTGCCAGGTTGGACACTTCCAGCGCATACGCTGCCGGCGTGATCCGGCCAGCCAGTAGCCGGTCTGCCATTTCATGCGCGCTCGCCTTCTCGCCTGGCTGACCGAATGCGAAAACCTTCAGGGTGTTCCGCATGGTCTCCAGGGTCTGAGGCGAAGCGTTGCGAGCGGCGGCCCTGAAGTCTGCCTGCAGTGACTGCCTGTCGTGATGTGCTGCTGTGGTGCTCATGGTGCCCCCTTGTGAGGTCTCAGATTGCCCGGCGCAGGTGCCGGTGTCCTGTGATCGTGGCACCGCCTCGTGAGGCGGCCTCGATGTGATCTGACCACCAGGCCATCATCGGCCGGCGGCGCTCGATGTACTCGGCGCGGTTGTAGGCTGCGCGCACGCTGTTCGCGTCCCGGTGCGCCAGCGCTGCTTCGATCAGGTCGGGGTCGAACCCTTGTTCATTCAGTGTGGTGCTTGCGAGTGAGCGAAGGCCGTGGGACACCAGGCGGCCGCCAAACCCCATGCGCTTGAGTGCCATGTTCGCGGTTTGCTGGTTGGTGTGGTCGCGCGGATTGCGATCGGCCGGGAAGATGTGTTCCAGGTGCGCGCTGATCGGCTTCATGGATTCGAGCAGGGCTAGTGCCTGGTGCGATAGCGGTACTGTGTGCGGGAGTCGCTTCTTCATGCGCTCGGCCGGTATGTTCCAGGTGCCACGGGAGAAGTCGATTTCTTCCCATCGCGCGCCGGCCGCCTCGCTGGGTCGTGCCATCGTGTGAAGTTGCCACTCGATGAGGCTGCGCGTGGTGATTCTGATACTGGCTCCGGCCAGTGCTCCCATCAGCTCCGGCAGCTCTGCCGGCTTCAGCGTGGGCAAATGCTCCTTGCTGGGTGGTGCGAATGCCTTGCCGATGCCGGCCAGGGGGTTGTGCTGCAGCGCTCCGATGTTGACCGCATAGGCGAATATCTCATTCAGGCGCTGGCACAGTCGCTTCACGGTCTCCAGTGATCCACGGGCGGCGATGGGCTCCAGCACGGCTATTGCGTCCCTGGCGGCTACCAGGTGGACAGGCATCTTCCCCAGGCGCGGGAAGATGTGAAGGGCCAGAGATCGCTCTATGTCCTGGGCATGGGCCGGCGTGATGCTCGCGCGCTTGAGTGCCAGCCAGTTGAGCGCGACTCGCGCGAGCGTGGTGCTGTGCGCCTCGCTCTGGCGCTGCTGGATCGCTTCTCGGTGTGACTTGGGGTCTATCCCCTGGGCGAGCAGGCCCTGGCACTCCTGGCGCTGCTGGCGGGCGCTGGCAAGGCTCACGGCTGGGTATTGACCGAGGCTGATATTTGAGCGGGATCTGGTGAAGGGCTTCTGGTAGTTGAGCAGCCAGGAGCGGGTGCCGCTGGGGTGGACTCGAAGGTACAGGCCCCCACCATCGGCCAGGTTGTATTCCTTCGATTCCGGTCTTGTCTGTCGCAATTGGGCGTCAGACAGAGGGGGGATCTTCTTCGCCATGTAACACCGCCAGGGAGTCAAATCGGGGTCGTGTTACATCGGATGTTACATCATGTTGCGGATGCTGAATACTTCGGTGGACATTAGTGGAATTAAGTCCCTTGATTCCTTTGACCTCCAGCGAATTTCAGCGCGCTTCTGTGGCCTCTATTTTCTCTGCGGCTCTTAAATTGGTGGAGATCTGGGGAGTTGAACCGCAGCCGTTTGATGCAGGAACCCGGCCCCGGAAGGCGGCCGGCCTGTTCCACGACTGACCCGCACTCATCCTGAGTGCCCTCGCAGCGCCAGGAGCCTCGGTCTCCTGGCTCGCTCGGTGCGGGTCTCAGATGTCGTGGAACAGGCCGGCCGCCTTCCGGGGCCTCTTTTTGTGCCACCTGATTGGCTTGCGGTGGCGGGGGCGGGGCCAGGAAGCGGGCTCAACTTGTGGCGGCAAGATCACTCTACTGGTGGACGCGGATCAAGCCGCCCGCTTATCCTTGTCTTTTCAGTCATTTGAGTGTGCTTTCACCATGCCTACGATTCTCCAGAACCTTCCCCTTGGTCAGAAAGTCGGGATCGCCTTCTCCGGCGGTCTGGACACCAGTGCTGCGCTGCACTGGATGAAACTCAAGGGCGCCCGACCCTGCGCCTACACCGCCAACCTCGGCCAGCCGGACGAATCCGACTACGACGAGATCCCGCGCAAGGCCATGGAATACGGCGCCGAACTGGCGCGTCTGGTGGATTGCCGGCAGCAGCTGGTGCATGAGGGCATCAGTGCCCTGCAGTGCGGGGCCTTCCACATCACCACGGGCGGAGCCACCTATTTCAACACCACGCCGCTGGGCCGTGCCGTGACCGGCACCATGCTGGTGGCCGCCATGAAGGACGACGACGTCCACATCTGGGGCGACGGCAGCACCTTCAAGGGCAATGACATCGAGCGCTTCTACCGCTACGGCCTGCTCACCAATCCGTCCCTGAAGATCTACAAACCCTGGCTCGATCAGACCTTCATCGACGAGCTGGGCGGCCGCGCCGAGATGTCCGCGTTCATGACCGCCGCCGGCTTCGGCTACAAGATGTCGGCCGAGAAGGCCTACAGCACCGACAGCAACATGCTGGGCGCCACCCATGAAGCCAAGGACCTGGAATTCCTCAACAAGGGCATCCGCATCGTCAACCCGATCATGGGCGTGGCGTTCTGGCGCAGTGACGTGGAGATCGCCGCCGAGGAAGTGAGCGTGCGTTTCGAGGAAGGCGTGCCGGTGGCCCTGAACGGCCAGACCTTCAGCTCGGCGGTGGAGCTGATGCTGGAAGCCAATCGCATCGGCGGGCGCCACGGCCTGGGCATGAGTGACCAGATCGAGAACCGCATCATCGAGGCCAAGAGTCGCGGCATCTACGAAGCCCCCGGCATGGCCCTGCTGTTCATCGCCTACGAGCGTCTGGTCACCGGCATTCACAACGAGGACACCATCGAGCAGTACCGCGACAACGGCCGCAAGCTCGGCCGGCTGCTCTACCAGGGCCGCTGGTTCGACTCCCAGGCCCTGATGCTGCGCGAGAGCGCCCAGCGCTGGGTGGCTTCGGCCATCACCGGCGAGGTGACGCTGGAGCTGCGTCGCGGCAATGACTACTCGATTCTCAACACCGAGAGCCCGAATCTGACCTATCACCCGGAGCGTCTGACCATGGAGAAAGGCGAGTCCATGTTCTCGCCCCAGGACCGCATCGGCCAGCTGACCATGCGCAACCTCGACATCGTCGACACCCGCGACAAGCTGGGGCTCTACACCCAGGCCGGCCTGCTGAAAGTGGGCAAGGGCGGGCATCTGCCGACGCTGGAAGGACCGACGTCGGAGGAGTGAGACCGGCGTTGACGCCACTTTGAACCAGTTGCTGCAGCTTGCGTTTTCTGGACCGCAGCTGCAGCGGGCTCACCCCGGATTTGCGCTGAATTCATCTCCCCAGGACTCAGGCTCGCGCCGCAAGAAGCCCGTGAGCGACTTGATTGGCGACGCCAGTCACTCTCTCATTCCCTTGAGTTTCTCCTTGAATCCCCCTTGATCCTTGATCGCTTGCGCGATTGCACACTGTTGCCTCTTGCAAGTCGCAATGATGTTATACTATAACGATTCCAATGCACTGCTGAGATGCGCTGCCTCGACCACGCGCAGCGCGCGATAGTCGCGCCACCTCACTTGCTCGACCTGAAGCAGCGCGCGTCAGCAGACTTCATTCTCCACCGATCAAGACACGCACTCGCGGAAGCGCAGGAACATGAACATGAACTTTTCACCTGTCAGACAGACGTCCCTGGGGGACGAGATGCCCTGCGTCGCCGTCTTTGGCAGCACGCTGAGGACTCTGTCCGAGATCTACAGACACGATGTGAACCTTGCAGTTCCTGAACGCGAGTTGCCTGCCAGGGTGGCGAACTACGCGGAGTCCCTTTGCATGCAGCAAGGCCGTATCTCTTGCGTGCGCATGCTGTCACTTCGAGAGATAGTGCCGGCACTGAGCGAGCACCTCCCTTCCCATGCAGATGTCGAGCCCTTCATTCAAGACGTCGAGGAGGTTGCCTCAATGCTGGGCTGTCTGTTCGGAACTGACACTCTCGGCCTGCGCCTGCAAAGTGTCGAGCATGCGCCCTGCCCGCGGTTTCACACGGACAAGCTTGCGTGTCGCCTGCTGCTGACGTATCGCGGCCCCGGAACACAGTGGCTCGACGAAGACAATCTGGATCGGCAATGGCTCGGCCCGATCAGGGCAGGCGATGACGGCATGAGAATGTGCGTCGATGCAAGGCGCATCAACGAGATTGCGTGCGGCAGTATTGCACTTTGCAAGGGAGAAGGCTGGGAAGGAAATGAAGGCAGAGGTTTGGTGCATCGCTCACCACCACCGCTTGCCGATTCCAAACGACTCGTTCTGACCATGGATCTGGTCTGACGATCACCTGACGAGGAACACTATCATGGCAAGATCCACCATTGGCGCGGCTGCATGGCTGTTGCTGGCACTGCACTCCGCAGACCTCATGGCTCAACCCCGAGGACCGCAGTTGCAGAGCGAAGCGGCTCGAAACGTTCAAGCCTATGTCACGCGGGCCGAACGTACCCCCGAGCAACGTGCGGAAGACACGTATCGGAAACCGGCACAGACCTTGGATTTCTTCGGCCTGCAACCCGACATGAAGGTCATCGAGTTCTACCCTGGTGGTGGCTACTACAGCGAGATAATCGCCAGCGGTCTGAACGCCGCAGGAGAGCTGCTGTTGATCGGCCCCGGATCCAGCAATGCTGAGCGCATGGCAGAGTCCACTGGAAAGCGCATCACTGCCATCCCGGACGCTGCGATGCAGGTCAGCGCACCGAATCCGGCAACGCGTTGGGCAACGGTCGAACGCTTTGAGCTCAACGTCAATGATGCCGACATGTTCATCACAGTTCGCAACCTGCACGATTACACGCAGGAGTCACGTCCCATCATGCACAGCGGTGTCCTGGCAGCGCTGAAGAGCGGTGGCATCTACGCCATCATTGACCACACGCGACGCCACAACGACACGGGAGGCATTGAGATCTGGCGTCGAGTGGACCCTGTCCAGGTGATCAAGGAAGTGGAGGCCGCCGGATTTGAATTTGTGGACTACTCCAATTTGCATTACCGCCCCGATGACACACTCGAGTTCGATACCACTCGACCGTCGATCAATCGGTACAGCGATCGTTTCACGCTGAAGTTTCGCAAGCCTTGAGCGGCTTGCATGCTGCCTGCGGATTCGTCTTCTTCCCTCTCGTGCGATCACGTTCGGCTGTGACGGCCGGCGTGTAGCGGTCGTGCGGACTCTGACGAGCGTGTGCAGGCGACTCCACTCTCTGCAGCCTGCCGGACGGGAGTGGCGGCTGCAGCGTGAGCCCTTGGTCGGTCACAAGTGTCAGGTTCACACGCAACAAACTCGCATACCAGGGTTCCGCAAGCATCCTGTACACCTTGTCTGCATGAGTCGGGCCTGCCAGCTCGATCAGCAAGCGCTGAGGCCGGCTGCGCCTCAGCAGCTGCTTCAGGGCCTGCTGCATGAGTACGGCCATGGAGCAGCAAAGGCATCCCCCTTCCAGAAACTCCACGAATACCGTCGAATCCGCCACCTGTTGCCAGGCACATGCCCCGACTTCAAGCCCACCACGTCTGCCACTCAAAATGGCCCAGCGCTCCTGAGGCGGTTTGGTCTTGAGCAATTGCAGAATGAAGGCCGCGCTTTCTGCCTCGCACGGCCCCACCACGAAGGTGGTGTTGATCCCGGCCTGCACTTTCTCCCATGGCAAAGACCGCCTCATCGCCTGCCGACCAGGACCTGATCCGGTCGTCACGATCGCGCACTCAGCGCTCGCCCCAGCGAACTCCGGTAGGCAAGAACAGCCGGCAGCAGGGCCAGCAGCACGGCACTCCCCATGATCACGCAGGCAAACTGCAACATCGCTTCGTTGACGATGCTGCTTTCCAGAAACAGTCCGTAGCGCGCACTCAACCAGCCGGCACTCAGGGCCGCCATCAGAGACAAGGCCCCTGCGCCAAGCAATACGCCAAGACCCGTGATCACCACTGCTTCGAATTCCACAAGCAGAAATATGAAAGACGCATGCGCCCCCATCGCCCGCATGACCGCAATCTCGCGCTGCCGCTGTGCCAGTGTCGACAACAGCATGATGCTCATGCCCAGCAGCGAGGACAGCAGGACCAACAGAGCAATCAGGCTCAGCACTTGTTCCAGCGCGCCGGTCATTGTCCAGAGTTCCGACAGTGCAACGCCTGGCAGAATGGCAAGCAAGGGCTCCGCGCGATAATCGTTGATCTGACGTTGCACCGCAAAGGTGGCGAGTCGCGACTCCAGGCCCACCAGGAACGCCGTGATGGATTGCGGCGTCAAATCGGGCTCGCCCCGAGGCGCGGAGGCACCGAGCGCCCCACTGCCAGGCCAATTGGCGTGAATGGCTTCCAGACTTTCCAGACTGACGAGGACGCTGCGGTCCACCGGCGTGCCCGTAGGTGCCAGCACGCCCACAATGGTGAAAGGCTGGTCTTCGTGATTGCTGAAGCTCACCGTGCCAAGCCCGTGAGCCAGGACGATCTGCTGACCTTCGGTGTAATCCAGCGCCGCGGCGAGCTCCGCACCGACCACGGCTTCGTGAAATGCTGCAAAGGGGCGGCCTTGTGCAAGATTCAAGACCTGCTGATTGCCATAACGAAAGTGATGGAAGAAGTCCGTGGAAGTGCCCACCACGCGATAGCCGCGATGCGAGTCGCCCAGCGAGATCGGCACCGTCCATGCCACGCCCGGGCGCGCACTGATTTCCTGATAGCTCTGCCAGGAGATGTTGTTGCTGGCATTCCCGATATGGAACACGGAGTACAGCAACAGGTTGATCTGTCCTGTGCGTGCGCCGACGATCAGATCGGTGCCCGACACGGTCTTGCTGAAACTGTTGCGGGCCTCCTGCCGGATATGTTCGACCCCCAGCAACACCAGCGTGCTGACGGCAATCAGCAGTATCGTCAGCGAGACGATCAAGCGGCGGTTGAGCAGACTGGCAAGGGCCACCTTGAGCAGCATCTCAGCCCCCGACTGTCGCAGTACTGAGACTGGACAACGCCACCTGCGTGTCGAAGTGTGCAGCCATGGACCGGTCGTGGCTCACGAACACCACGGCACTGCCATGCAAGGCCGCACACTCCAGAAGCAGGGCCAGAAAGTCGTCACGGGCATCGGAATCCAGGGCGGAACTGGGCTCGTCGGCGATGATCAGCGGCGGCCTGTTCACCAGCGCCCGAACGATCGCCACCCGTTGCTGCTGCCCGACGCTCAGACTATCGGATCGCCGCGCCAGCAGGTCCTCGGCAATCCCAAGACGCGCCAGCAAGTCCCAGGTATCGTTCAGCTGCTCGGCCGGGCGAGAGCGCCAGAGCGTCGGGGCAGGCGCCGCCAGATGACGTGCCAGCGCCACATTGTCTGCCACGCTCAGATAAGGCACGAGGTTGAACTGCTGGAAGATGTAGCCGATGCAGCGGGCCCGGAAGCGGTCTCGGGCGCGACTGCTCATGGCACCCAAGGACGTGCCCAGGACGTCAATGCGCCCGCGCTGGGTGGACAGGATGCCGGCGAGCAGGTTCAGCAGCGTACTCTTGCCAGAACCTGACGCGCCATACAGAAACACGCGCTCGCCGCGGCGCACTTGCCATTTCGGGATGCTCAGCGTGGGCCGCACGGCTCCTGGCCACCGAAACTCGAGATCGTGAATCGACACTGCATCGTTCATGTTCAGGGGGGAGACTCCTGTATTGCACTCCGGCAATGTTATGATATAACACAATCTCTAAACAAGCCTGCGAGGAGTTCCCCATGAATCACCGAGTGAAGACTGTGCTGCGCGCCACCGCCCTGGCATTGACCCTGGTGTCAGCGGGGCAATCGCTGCAGTCACAGGAGACAACAGAGTATCGGGAGCTGGAGTGGGTGGAGCTGATTCCGGACGACGATCTGGCCGCCTTGCTGAACCCGCCGCAGTGGCTCAATGAAATTGACGATGGCACACGGATGGACGATCCGGCACTGTTCGGCTCTCGAGAGCAGGAAAGCGAGGAAGACAGGCGCTACCGTCAGGCGCTGCAATCCAAGGCCGTGCGTGGCGAACTGGCGGAACAGAACGTGCGCATTCCAGGCTTTATCGTGCCGCTGAACTACGACGATCAGCGGCGGGTGATCGAATTCTTCCTGGTGCCTTACATGGGTGCCTGTCTGCACATGCCCCCGCCTCCTCCCAACCAGATCATCCATGTCGATTATGAGATGGGTCTGCCATTGGATTCCCTCTGGGAGCCCTATTGGGTCGAGGGGAAGCTGGAAATCAAGTCGGTGAGTCACTACCTGGGCGAGGCAGCGTATGCCATCAACGCCCAGGCGCTCGAACTGTACGAGTATTGAATGAGCCGACTCAGCGCCGGTAAGTGATCTTTCCACCCACGATGGTCATCTGGTTCTCAGCGGTCAGGATGTCTGCCACCGGCACCGTCATCAGGTCACGGTCGAAGATCGTGAAGTCGGCATACTTGCCCACTTCCACGGAGCCCCGGATGGCTTCCTGGAAGGCCCCGTGGGCAGGCCAGATCGTGAACATCTTCAGGGCCGTCTCGCGGGATACCGCCAACTCGGGATGCCAGCCTTCGCCGTCCGTGCCGTCCAGGCGCTTGCGCGCCACGGCGGCATAGAACTCGATGCGCGGATCCCCGACTTCCACCGGCGCATCCGAGCCGCCCAGGATCATCAGCCCGCGATCCACCAGCTGCTGCCAGGGATAGGCGTAGCCGAGGCGATCCGGTCCAAGGCGGTCGGGCGCGAAGTTCAGGTCCCCGATGCCATGGCTCGGCTGCATGGACGGCAATACCCCCAGATCCACAAAACGCTGCTGGTCACTCGGCGGAATGATCTGCGCGTGCTCCATGCGCCAGCGCAGGTCCTCGCTGGCCCATTCGCTGCGCGGGACGGCGTCGCGCGCCTCGGCGTACCAGTCCAGCAAGGTGCGCACGGCGCGGTCGCCAATCACGTGGGTCTCGATCTGGATGCCCTGGCGCAGCGCGGCGTGCAGCACCGGCACCAGCTCTTCCTTGGTGGTGCGGTTCATGAAGCCGTTGTGGTCGGCGTCGGAGTAGTTCTCGATCAGTGCCGCGCCGCGTGAGCCCAGGGTGCCGTCGATGAACACCTTGATGCCACGCACATCGAACAAGTCGTCGTCCGTCTTTTCACGGCCGCGGCGCAGCATCTCGGCCGCTTCCTCCACCGGAATGGCGGCGTAGACACGGTGCGCCATCTGCCCTTCGGCGTGTATCTGCTTCATCAGGTCCACCAGACGGTAGGACATGCCGGCATCCTGGGTCTGCGTCCAGCCCAGTGCCGCATTGCTCTGCAGGCCGCGCAGCAGATTGTCCTTCAGGTACTCATCGGTTTCCGGCGGCAGGATGTCGCGGAACACGTTCATGGCGTTGGCCAGCACATAGCCGGTGAGATTGCCGTCGATATCGCGCTCGAAGCGCCCGCCTTCCGGGTCGGGCGTGTCGCGGGTGACGCCGGCCAGTTCCATGGCCTTGGAATTGACCAGGGCCGAGACGCCGTCTGCGCGCGGCATGTAGAGCGGCTTGTTGGCGGTGAAACGGTCGACGTCGTCCTTGTTCAGGAAGCG
>JACCDX010826776.1_pt1 | contig 15625 bp, 36 predicted proteins | sample 7449681 | NCBI WGS metagenome assembly JACCDX01 (sample SAMN15323450, study PRJNA562643) | freshwater metagenome | isolation source: river surface water | place: USA:Blue River Watershed | collected 2017-08-18 | reverse complement strand
TAAATGGAAATGCTCAGGATGATAGATTATCTAATTTGACTTGGGGAACACAATCTGATAATATTCTTGATAAGATACAACACGGAACAAATAACTTTAATGATATTATGGTTAAACTAACGCATTTAGAAACTGGTAATATTTTTGTTGGGCGTCAAAGACCATTATCAAGACAACTTGGATTAAATCAAAGTGCTATTTGGCACTCTTGTAATCGTAGAGGAACAACAAAAGGATATAAATGCGAATATGTTGTGACTGAGGAGGAATGACCCATCGGAATGTTTGATTATGTCCGTTCTTCCTATAACTTAGGAGAACACTTTACCAATACTCAGTGCCAAACAAAAGATATTGAAGATGGATACGGTGGCACGATGTCGCAGTATTGGATTTCTCCTGATGGATGTTTGTATCTGATTGATTATTCCCACACTGCTGATTTTATAGAACTTAAAGAAGGTGATGAAGGATATAATGATAGAGGATTTCTTAACTTTAAGTGGATTCCTAATGGAACTCATGGTAAAGTAACACCCCATCTACTCACAAAATATATTGAGATTTACCCAGAAAAATGGAGTGGTGATCGTGAAGATCGGCCTCGATGTAAACTGCACTTTCGATATGGAGTATTGAAGGACTATGAAATTCTTTAAGAACTTACTGTTACGAAAGACAACTCTTTCTGCTCCAAGTGAATATAAATGCCAGTATTGCAATATAACTAAAACATTAAACGATGAGAACTTTCAAGTCGTAAGAAAGTTCAAGCATGGATACTCTACTGTATGCAACGAATGTAACAAACCAAAACCAAAGGAGTAAGTTATGAATACTTCCACAGATTTCCCTTATGCAACATTCCCAATCCGATTGGAGTTTAAGGAAGATAAGAGGTCAAGAGTTTGCTATTTCCAAGATAAGACACATCTTAATAAATATCTCATCAGTCATAAAATCAACAAGAAAACTGCCGACATTCGATATAATGAAGAAACCTAAAACCTTGTGGAGATGGTGGGCGAAATCCCTTGGAGAGAAAGCATCTAAGTGTGATAAGGAATCAGATAAAATTGCTATCATTCGAACTATTATCTTTGCAACGTATCTGATCACTAACTGTTTTATCGTGGCAGGAGTAATACGTCAGTGGGATAGAAAAACTGTTGTTGAAGTTTATGTTGACAACGCAGGTATTCCATCATATACAACACCACCAGAACGCAAAGTAAATAAACCATTCGAGTTTGAATAAAACTAAATATTCAAAAAGTGTAGAGAAAATGAAAACATTTAGAGAATTTTGTGAACAAGTTGTAGGTGGTGGATTTAAGTTAGCAACACCACAACAAATTGCACAGCAACGTTCTCAAAGTGTAAGGAGAGCAACAAATATCAATCGTCAGTTGAGAATTAGAAATCGGGATGAATTAAATGCTCATCAAGCAAACATGAGAACTCTTTTGAAAAAAGATCATGAGGATATTAGAGGTTCTCATTAAGGGGGGACGTTGAAAGTGTCCCTATAGTGTAAGCACAGCACTCTTATGTTCGACGATCTCTGGTCTGAAATCCAAGATGCACCTGGTGAAATCTTTGACATTCCTGAGATGAAAGGATGGGATGATAATGATGTAGAGATTGATGATCTCTCTTTTACCGAAAACTTCAACACTGAATTTGAATTTTGATTCTAATGACTGACACTGTTAATGTTCTTCCCCACATCTTTGAACTTCGTGATGCTTGGAGGAAACAAGATTTTACATACACTAAAGAGCAACAGGAACAATACGATCTCTTGATTGCTGCTCGTCGTGAACGTGTTAAGTATTTTTATGATAATGACATGGTTTGTAAAATCAGCAAATCTGCACAAGACAAACTAAAGGAAGATTGATACACTGGGTGGTCGGTTTAGATACTGACCACCCTCCCTTGCATAAATACCTGAAAGGGTTTATAGTAGAGAAATGAAGACTTTTTCTCAATTCTGTACCGAAGCATACGATGCTGAGGTTATGTCACGCAGTCAGATTAGAAAGACTGGTGAAGGCGGCAGAATCGGTCGTGAACGTAAGAAATCAACACCAGAAATTCGCAGAACCAAATCTGTAGGTGGTGGAAAGACTGAACCAGTGTCCTACAAACCTCGCAAGGATATTGGCACTCAGAGACAAGCATCCACCAGAGTTCAGCAACCTGAACAGGAGAGAGGTTCTGCAAGAGAGAAACAATTAGCAGCAGCAAAAGCAGAAAGAAAGAAGGCAGCACAGGCAAGAATTGCAGCAAAGAAAGCAGGTGGAACTGCAACAACAGCAAAACCAAAAGCAAAAGAAGCAGAGAAGAAAGCATCAGAATTGCTGAGAAAGAAAGCAGCAGCAAAAGCACCTGCTGCTGATTATACTCCACGCAAGGCATCTGGTCTCTCTACACAAGAAAGAAAGGCACTTTATAAGAAAGGTGAGAGAAAACTGAGAGATGTTGTTCTTCAGGCAACAGGCAAGAAGTCGGAAAAAGAACTTAAGCACAAATATACTTCCAAGTGATTGAAAGGGGGGACGTGCAAAGTGTCCCTATAGTATACGTCAGCACCCTTTACAATCCCCTGTAAGGGTGCTATAATCATTCTTTGGTATCAACCCACTTGACAGTGAACATTTCTCTTCGTCCGCATCAAGAACGTGCCGTTGCTGCTATGCAACAGCATGATAAAGGTCAGGTGATTGTGCCTACTGGTGGTGGTAAGACTCTCAAGATGATCTATGATGCTCTGCGTCAGTTGCAGTCTGAAACTCCACAGACCATCGTTGTTGTTGCTCCGCGCATTCTGCTTGCTGAGCAACTCTCTTCTGAGTTTCTGGAGTTTATCACCAACGCAGAAGTGATGCACGTTCACTCTGGTGAAACTCACCACTTTAGTTCTACTCGTCCTCAAGAGATTCAGAACTGGGTTACTGCTAACGCAGACAATCATCGTCTGATTGTGACTACCTACAACTCTCTCAATCGTCTGCAGGCAGCAGAGATTGATGTAGATACCATCTACTTTGATGAGGCACATAATTCTGTTCAACGACACTTTTTCCCTGCAACTGAGCACTTCTCTGCTACTGCACGTCGTTCGTACTTTTTCACTGCGACGCCGAAACATTCCCTTGCTGTGGGTAAACCAGGCATGAATGACTCTGCTGTTTATGGTCAGGTGATCTGCAAAGTTCCTGCTCCTGAACTTGTCGAAGGTGGTTATATTGTGCCCCCTAAAGTGATTGTCAAGCAACTGGAGATGGTACAGGGCAAGCAGACCAACTTTGACCGAGATTCTGCCAACCTGCTGGAAACGATTGATGACAACAAAGTCGGCAAGATTCTGATCTGTGCTAAGGCAACCAAGCAGATTGTTTCTCTGGTGACTGAAACTGATTTCTGCTTCCAGTTGGAGTGTCGCGGTTATTCTTGGATGTATATCACTGCTAAGACGGGTGCAGTTATTGACGGTCAGAAGGTCAACCGTGAGGTATTCTTCGATACCCTAAGTGCATGGGGCAAAGACAACTCCAAGAAGTTTGTGGTTCTGCACCACTCCATCCTCGCGGAAGGCATCAACGTGTCTGGTCTTGAGGCAGTGTTGTTCCTTCGCAACATGGACTTTATCGGTATCAGTCAGACCATCGGACGTTGTATCCGTTTGCATCACGATGATGCTCAAGGTATGCGAGAGGGACGTATCGAACCTGGCAACCTTGCTCAGTATAGCAAATCGTTCGGTCTTGTGTGCATCCCTGTCTACAGCAAGGTTGGCATCACCACTGCCAAGGCAGTTCAGTCGGTTGTTGATACGATCTTCCAGAAGGGGGAACCTGCCATCTCGGTGGTGAGGCGGTGAGTCTCACTGAGAACCCAGTGCTGGTCAGGGGTCAAACCCTGATTTTTCTGCAATTCTGTGTCACAGACCCTATGGGGCATCCACCGCAACCAAAATCACGATTTATTGGAAAGTATAATGAAAGAAGGATTTATTGTGGGCAAAGGTGACTATGCTGCTGTGTCCTATGGTAATCAACTGATGGTCATTCACAACGGAGAGCAACTCAAAGTGTGCCGCACTGAGAGTTCTGCTCGCAACTTCATTCAGCAACACAAGAAACAACAAAAGTCCAAACCATGACAATACAAATGGAATCAACGAGAGTGTGCTCTAAGTGCCAGAAAGTTTATCCACTGACTGAACAGTTCTTTGGTCGCAATCAGTCAACAAATACTGGTGGGGATAAGTATTTCCGACCCGAGTGTAAGGATTGCACCAAGAAAGCAAGTCAAGGTAAGGCACAAGCATATAAACTAGCAGGCAAACCTAAGTATCCAGAACTAGGAACTCCCTGCCATAATTGTGGAAGAACTGATAAGAAATTGGTCTTTGATCACTGCCATGAAACACTAGCACATCGTGGGTGGTTGTGTGATAATTGCAACCGCAGTATTGGTATGCTTGGTGACAGTGTAGAATCTCTCGAACGTGCCATTCGGTACTTGAAGGGGGGACGTTGAAAGTGTCCCTATAGTATGAAGAACACTCACCTGGAACATCCTGAGGATTCTATTCTCAACGGCGACCTTTCGGTTCTTGATTGGTTCTCTGCTGATTCTACAATCTCCGTCAAGATCGACGGTGCCCCTGCTGTATGCTGGGGTCGAAATCCTGCAAATGGAAAGTTCTTTGTTGGCACCAAAAGTGTCTTCAATAAAATAAAGATCAAGATCAATCATTCTCATGAAGAAATTGATGCGAACCATGAGGGCAAAGTTGCAGATGTTCTGCATCTGTGCTTTGATCATCTTCCTCGCACAGATTGCATCTATCAAGGTGACTTTATTGGTGCTGGGGGTTCTGATACTTATCGTCCCAACACGATCACTTACAAGTTCCCTCAGGTAATCACTCAAGATCTTATCGTAGCACCTCACACAATCTACAGTGGTGGTGATGACCTCCGTGAGGTCTCTGCTGCTCCTTTGCAATATAAACTGAAGAGCACTGATCGTTGCCTATTTGTGCAACCTGAGGTCTCTTTGAGTCCTTATCGTGAGGATTTGGAGGATGTGTGTAAGTTTGCCAAGCAAATGAGCACTCTATGTGAGTTTGTGTCTGATCGTAAAGCAACACAAATCAAAAAAGAGATAAATGCCTGCATCCGCGAGCAAAGGGTCGTTGATGAGAATGAAATTGCAGAAAAATGTGATTGTGATGTGAACGTCCTGCGTTTGTGGAAGTTGGTGAAGTCTATCAAGGATGATTTGTTCCTATTCATTCATGATGAAGATGAGATTGAATGTGAACTTTGTGGTGTTCAATCATTTCATGAGGGTTATTGTATCAACAACGAGTTTGGCATGTTCAAGGTAGTTGATCGTGAGACATTCTCTCATGCAAACTTTGTACTTCCTAAGAATTGGTAAGGGGGGACGTTGAAAGTGTCCCTATAGTATGAGCACAACTACCGAACGCAAGTTTCACAACATGAGCATCGAAGATCGTGAGATGTTCGCATACAACTCCTACCGTGAGAAGCAACGTGCTGAGATTGATCGAATCAACGCACATCCGGAGCAACGGATGAAGTATTGCCTCTCCTTTATGGAAGGTGCTGATGATCAAACTCGCACCAAATGCTACAACCTGATTGCAGAATACTCTGCACAACTTGATTACTCTGAGGCACACTACTGATGATTACTCAAGAAAACAAAGAGTTTGTTGATTTCCTTTTCGGCAAACTCTTCAAACATGTTGACACTGACATGTTAGATCTGCAAGAAGATGATTCTTGCGATGACCACATTCAATTCCAACAACTCTCTTTCCTCTGATTATGACTACTAAAACTTGGGTTGTTAAACTTGAGATTGCGATTGATGAGAATAGTCATCCTCGCAAATTTATCCCTGATGCTATTGCTGAATGTCTAAATCTCGATGAAGGTGAAGACATTATTGATTACAACTTTGTGTGTCTTGACTGATGAAAAACTATCGTGTTCGGGTTGAAACTAACGATGGTTGTGTTACCATCTGGTATGAAAAATCTAAAGCAAAGTCCGCGGACAAACTGATTCTCAACCGTGTCTACAATCAACTGTGTGGACTCAACATTAAAGAAATCTCCGTTACTCCTTCTGTTTGATTATGGCAACTCGTGCTCGAATTGGACTTGAACTGAAGAATGGAAACATTCTTTCAGTCTATCATCACTGGGATGGTTATCCTTCTTGGTTGGGTAGGATTCTCACTACACATTACAACACTCGTGCTAAAGCAGCAGAGTTAATTGATGGTGGTGACATGAGTTCTGCATGGACAAATTGTGGATGGAAGAATGAAACTCGATCCGAAACTGGTCCGATGTATTATTCTGAAAGAGGTGAAGATTTGCCTCCTCGTTTAGATCAAGATCTCTGCGAGTTTCTACTTCCCGATAACAGTGAAGAGTATGCATACGTCTTCCGAAATGGAGAGTGGGTATGCTACAATATGAATCAGTTTGATGATACCAAACTGCCCGAAATCGTTACCATTCCTTCAGGAGCACTAGCAGTATGAAATGCGAAGTTAAACTGTACGTTGCAGGCAAAGTCTTCACCGAGACTGTAGAGGCACGAAACTATCAAGATGCAAAGGAAACAGCACTCGCCCGCAATCCCACAGCAAAGGTGATCGGTGTGAACGCAGTTTTCAAGTAATTCAATTCACTTATCCTTACGAGGAGATTCTAATGACTAAGACCGAACAGTTTATTGCAGCACTTCAACAAATCCCACAGGAAGTGTATCGTGACTTTATGAAAGTTGCGAAGGTTGTTTCACTTCAGTATCCATCATCTTTTGGTATTGATTGTTTTGCTCGTGGTGAAGGGATTGAGTATGGATTTCTCGAAGAAATCAGCAAATATATCAATCTGAGAGCAAACAGTAAGGGTCAAGCAAATGATCCTGATTATGTGTTTGATGGTAACATCTTCCCCGATGCAAAAACCCAGTGTAGTGGTATGAAACCACAGAAGACGGGAAAGAAACTCTTTTATACCAAACAGTGGGATATTCAGAAGAAAGCAAAGGGCACCAGTTCTTTTCAATCAAAGTCAGATTGTTATGTGTTGATTGATCCTCATTATGCTCGGATTGCTGTTGTAGATAGTGCGGTGTTTTATGGCAAGAAAGTAACACCAAACACTGCACGTTTAAGTTTTTCTGTTGCACCTGAAGATGTGACGATGATTTATGACGGTGCAGCAACAGTTTGTAATGTTGAAATTGAACACGATTCTAATGCAATCTATCGTAAGATCTGGGAGGAAGCATCAGCACAGGTTAAGTGATTGAAAGGGGGGACGTGCAAAGTGTCCCTATAGTATAACCGCAACCCTTCCCATGCAACTCTCCGCAATCTCTCAAATCGACGGTCAACCTTCCATGGTTGTTGATTACTATCCTGTGAAAGTATCACTTGATGCAGATGTTTCTCCTGATTATATGCTCAAGATTGTTTCTTTCAAAGGCACTGATACGATGAGCAAGAAAGTAATCAGCAAGAAAGATTTTACCCGTGAATGTGAAGAGCGAATCAACATGGGTTATCAAGTCACTGATTTTCACACTCTGCCACAACTCGCAAACCCTATGTGGGGTGCCTGCTGAATGATCTCCCTACCAAATCCTTATTCTACAACCACTGAAATGACAAACAAAAACCCTTACGTTGCAAACCTCATCGAGATGGGATATGATGAAGCAGATTGCCAAGTCGTTGCAAATGCTGGCGTTAAGAAACAATTTCCTTTGAACATTCACGGTCGTGTTTTTAACACTGAAGCAGAATACAAGGAAGCACTCGCAGACTTTATCAACGGACTGTGATTGAAAGGGGGGACGTTCAAATTGTCCCTATAGTATAACCACTGACCTCTTGAAATGAACTACTACAAAGTAACAGAAATTGAGTTTGATTTTGATGATGAAGATCTCACTCAAGACGAAATGAATGAGATCATCGAAGAAGCAAAATCATGTCTTTGGGATGTGCCGAATGTTGATGATTTCAGTTATGTGATCTACAACAACATGGGGTATACTGTAAACTCTCTGACCTATGATGTGATTGCTACCTAATGATTGAAACTGATTTCTTTATTCTCACACCTGAACAGTTCGATGAGTACAGTCAGTATGCTGCAATCGAAGGTGTCACTCTAGACTATTATTTGTCTGAGTTCTGTTCTGTTCAAGGTCCAACAATCCTCACTGAAAAATGATTCTCTACACTCCAGAAGGTCACGGTTGTGCATACTCAATCGACACCGAAGGCACACTATTCTACATTCCCATTCATGCCGATGGAACAATCAATCTCAACGAAATTGCCGAGGTTGAATATGATGGAGATCTACAAGAAGTTCAAGAGAAGTTAATTGGTATGATCAAATCCATCGGAGAATACTATCAATCAACCTGACCAACACAAAGGGGGGACGTTGAAAGTGTCCCTATAGTGTAACCGCAACTCCCAACCATGCGTAAGATCGAAACCCTGATGAATCAAGCAATCAGCAACTCTACTGATTGGAAACTTGATAACACTGAAGTCACATACTACAGTGGTCATGATATTTCTCGTGTGTATCTGCATAACAATCTGATTGCCGAGATTGGTCCCACTTATGTTCAGTTGTTCGATGGAGGTTGGCAAACTCCTACAACTAAGTCTCGTCTGAATGCTATTCTTGCTGCTCATGGTGCAGACGGTGAGTATATCTTCCAAAAGAAAGGTCAGTGGTTTCTTAACTTCCAAGGAACTCCAATTCCCTTCTTCTCTGGTATGCGTCTGAACTGAAATTATGAAACTCCAAGTAACCAAAAGAAACCGAAAGTTCCTACATCTAGGTTTCGCAATTGAGTTCATTATTCTCACTGTTGCTATCATCTCAAATGCACATGCAACACCAACTAACAACGAGAACGTCAACAAGTTCTGTGCTTATGTTGTAGGTATTCCATACGCATCTGATAACTTTACAGATGAAGAATGGACTCGGTTTCAATACTGCACCAACGCACTTGAATCTAATGACTAAGTTTCTGATTGGAGTTGTTACTGGTATCATCCTCGCAACAGTAGGATTCAACGGACTTGCAAATCTAGGTAATCGAGCAGTACACTCTATCGAGTCATTTGCATCCACTAATCAGTAATACAAGAGGAAGGAGTTAGCCTCAGTTAAGTAAAGAAAGTGACTCTGTAAAGTGTAGATAATTCCTAAGGGTTAGTGTGGTTGATTGATAGAGAGAGGGAGTGGTTACCCTCTCTTTTTTATTGTCTAAAAACCCTTATTTTACCGAAAAAACGTTAAAAATCAATTAAAAATGTATTAATTAATATATTTGAGTTCTTTTAATCATTCTCAATAAGTGTTATCTAATTGAGAATCAATAAGGTCTTATTGTTGAGAATAAGGTGCTCTAATCGTCTTTATGATCTTATAAATGTCCTGAGGTCTTGTGATCTTACCGAGCATAGCATAAGACCCGCACTTTGTCAACCACGGGAACATCAGAAATCCCACACATCCTCTCACAAAAACATAAGGACCTCAAATAAATACACCCACACCAGTTGACACAGATCCTCAGACATCTTATAGTATACACATACACCTCAGGAGCACACTTATGTCAGTTGCGTATCATCAGGCACAGAAGGTTAAGTATCGTGTGACCTTAGAATTGGAAGTCTTTAGTGACATGAATCCTCACCAGATTCAGTGGGATAAGGTATTGAACCTAGAACCTGCTGAACACTGTGATGCGTATGTAGAGGACCTAAGTACACCTGATCGTTGGTGAGTGATAGAAAGGGGGGACTTCCAAAGTGTCCCTATAGTGTAAGGACAACCCCACTCCACTAAATGACTGCCACTCTCGAAATGACCTACAACGGTTACGCTAACTACGAGACCTGGAATGTAGCACTGTGGATTCAGAATAGTGAGTACATGTATAACACTGCAAAGGATTGCGTGAAGTACTGTACCGAATCTGAGACCCCTTATGATAAGTTCATTCGTTGCATGTTGAACATCGATCGTGATACCACTGGTGATAATGTTCGTTGGGATGATGTAGCAGTGAACCGTGATGAGATCAACGAAGTCCTCGCAGATCTCTGAGTCTTAGGTATATCCTGCGGGACCTGAGTACGTCCTAAAACTGCTCACACTCAAACACACAGTTCACAACACTTTTCTTCGTTATTATGTCCAAGCAAGTTCTCATCTCCCTGCTGTCCAAAGGTAACACTGGTTCTGAGATTCTCTCGATCCTTGATGCTATCAGTGAGACCACAGTGAGTGAGGATCAAGAGGTCAACATGCCGACTCTTGATGTGATTGAGTTCTGATGATCTTAGGGGTGCTGGGTTGACACTCGGCACCCTTATTCGTTATGATATTCGTTATGCGTGATCAGCAGTTATTATGCGGTTGCGGTTATGTGCCCTGCGGGCGTAACGGGGGTTATAAGAATTTTGGGTCCTTCCTAACCTACAGAGGTGACAATTCGACCTCGATATATCATAAGAATAAAAAATTCCCGGAACTATGAGAAGACGTAAAACCCCTTATTGGAACTTCTGGAAGGTTGTCTTTGCGGGTTGGTTAATACGATATCCTCGGCAGTGCTTCACGATCTTCGGAGGCACTGTCGGATTTTTGTTTGTGTTGATATATAATGCAGTGAGATAAAAAAATCCCGGAAAAAATTTTATGACTACAGAAGTTCGCCCATGGGGTTTATTTGAGAATATCTTAGAAGAGATTGATTATAAGGTGAAGAGAATTATTATCTCACCAAACCACTCAATATCACTCCAATATCATTTCCATAGGGAAGAGTATTGGATTGTTGTTGAGGGTGATGGAGAATTAACTATCGAAGATACTACACGACACGTTGAAGTTGGTGATAGTGTGTTTATAAGGAAGGAAGAATTACATCGTCTCAGAGCAGGGAAGAATGGTATTACGGTGATTGAAACACAACTTGGAGTATGCGATGAGGAGGATATTGTTAGATTAGAAGACAATTATGGGAGGGCAGAGTGATGGAAAAGATTTATCACATATACGCAAAAGATCGTTGTTTATTTCATTCGATCAAAGAAGAAGAATTTGAGGTCACTTGGAAGACCTTAAAGAACATGGTAGGTATTATGCATACTGATTATGAAATTGATGATTTATCTTATGAGGAGCTTATGGTGAACCGGAAAGTCTCCTTAGAAGGTTCGTATTGACAAGAGCATATATAGACTGTTAAAATTGATCTTGAAGGTTATTTTTTCTTATGGCAAAAGGATTTACTTTGAAGGCTAATGCACCCAAGCCTAAAGAGGCAGAGTGGGATTATGAGGCAATTAAGGAACGAATGAAGGGCAAATCAATTGTCTTCTGTCTTCCTGGTCGTGGGTGCTCATTTACATTTCTGAAGGCATTTGTGCAACTCTGTTTTGATCTTGTACAAAACAATATGAGCATTCAGATTTCTCAAGATTATAGTTCGATGGTGAACTTTGCTCGTTGTAAAGTTCTTGGTGCAAATGTGTTGCGTGGTCCTAAGCAGGTTCCTTGGGATGGTAAACTGAATTATGATTATCAACTGTGGATTGATAGTGACATCGTATTCAACACCGAAAAGTTCTGGCAACTCTGTGATCTTGCACTGAGTGAAGAAGGTGAGGAAAAGGAGATTGTAGCAGGTTGGTATGCAACTGAAGATGGTCATACAACATCTGTTGCTCACTGGTTGGAAGAAGATGACTTCCGTAAGAATGGTGGAGTCATGAATCATGAGAACGTAGAAGGTATCTCGAAACGTCGTAAACCTTTTACTGTTGACTATACTGGTTTCGGTTGGGTATTAATTAAGAAAGGTGTCTTTGAGAATCTTGAGTATCCTTGGTTTGCTCCTAAGATGCAAGTCTTTGAATCTGGAGCAGTTCAAGATATGTGCGGAGAAGACGTATCATTCTGTCTTGATGCAAAAGAAGCTGGATTTGATATCTGGTGTGATCCTCGTATTCGTGTGGGGCATGAAAAAACTCGTGTGATCTAATGGCATTTAATATCTTATACAAAGGACGTAAGATATATCAGGACCTTACATATGAAGAATGTGCTGAGGTCCTTGACGAATTATCCTCTAAGTATTACACTGATGAGGAATTTAATATTGAACAACTCGAACTGGAGGAAATCTAATGGCTAAAGGTGGTGGATCTAACAAGACTATTTTTCAACCTGGAGCACCTAAAAAGACACGTCAGGGTCGTTCTGCCCGGACTCTTCTCTCTCCAACCTCTCGAAATGGTCGAAAGAAAAGGTATCGTGGTCAAGGTAAGTAATGTATCACTTAGACTCATCAGATGAATGGAATTTCATACATCCAGAAGATCTATGGGTCTATAACAAATTATTTTTAAATCGTCGTTTAAGGCATCTCTGTGGACCTACAGGGGTGCCTGTTCCATATTCAGGATATTATATCGTCCGACCAAGTTTTAATTTACTTGGTATGGGACGATTTTCTCGTAAAGAATGGATTTACAAGTATACTGATCATTTTCATCCAGCAGAATTTTGGTGTGAAATGTTTTATGGAGACCACTATAGTGTAGATTATCAGAACAAAGAATCAAAATTAGTGGTTCTTGGAGAAAGAGATGAAGATGATCTATTCTATAGATGGAAAAAATGGACCAAAATTGACTTTAAGGTGGATTTTCCTCCTATATTAAATAGTTTAAAAGGTGATTATGAGTGGATAAATTGCGAATTTATCGGAAATCATCTTATAGAGGTGCATTTTAGAAGAAATCCAGACTTTAGATACGGAAATTCGATTGCAATTCCTGTATGGAATGATCAAAAAATAGAAAATATTGAAAATTTGAGGTTTATTGAAGATAAAGATTACTTAAGAAGAGGTTTTTACATCGATTAACGGGATAGCAACCCCGTAAAAAGTTCTGATTTTATAAATCAGGAGAGCACAAATGGGAAAACCAGCGGATCGTGATCAAAATTACATGTACGAACTGTGGGGAACCACAAATTTAACCTCGGATTATGGAGTTTTTGAAAAAATCAAAGATAAAAAGATGCTTCGTGAGATTTCTAATGATGATTTAACTCCCAAAAAGCATGATTTTCATGTTCAAAATGAATTACACTCAAAAATTCGCAACGATGATGACTATGATGACTGGGAATACGGTACAGAACCACTTTATGGGTGATAAATAAGATAGATTTATAATATTTTCATGCCAGTAGAACGGCTAAGTAGAGGTTTCAAAGACATTAGTATGTCATTTCAGGTTAATCCCCTGAATAATGACTTAATTTCTATTAAAAATGAGACTGCTATTGCCCGTTCAGTCAGAAATCTCATCTTTACTCTTCCCGGAGAAAGATTTTTTAACGAAAATCTCGGTTCTAGAGTATCTCAAACACTTTTTGAGAACATGGATGAGATTTCTGCATCTGTGATTAAAGATGAAATCACTAATACCATCAATAATTACGAACCAAGAGTTGATTTAATTTCGGTTGATGTTTCTCCAAATTATGATGATAATGAATTTAATGTGACTATTAATTATTATATTGTTGGAATTGATGTATTACCGCAACAATTATCATTTGCATTACAGCCAACACGATAATGGCACTAGTAAATTTCACTAATTTAGACTTCGATCAAATCAAGACTTCGATTAAGGATTACCTTAGATCGAACTCAAACTTTACTGACTATGATTTTGAAGGATCGACTCTATCCACTCTCATCGATGTCTTAGCATACAACACCTATATTACATCATATAATACTAATATGATTAGTAATGAGGTGTTTATTGACAGTGCTACTCTAAGAGAAAATGTTGTCTCTTTAGCAAGGAATATTGGATATGTTCCTCGTTCTAAAACCTCAGCAAGAGCAAATATATCTTTCTTTGTAGACACCACAGGATTTACAACAAGACCTTTAACACTGACTCTTAAGAAAGGAACTGTTTGTACATCAACTGGTACTTTTGGTAATCAGAGTTATACATTTACAATTCCAGAAGACGTTACTAAACCAGTTATTAACGGAATTGCTTTATTTGAAAATGTTGATGTTTATGAGGGAACTTTCTTAGTAAAAACCTTTACAGTCGATTCAAATAATCCAAATCAAAAATTTATTTTAGATAACTCTGATATTGATACTCAATCATTATCAGTTTTAGTTAGAAACACACAATCAAGTAGTGTAACTCGTAAGTTTACATTATCTACTAGTTTGCTTGATGTTGATTCATCTTCTAGAGTTTTCTTCATTCAAGAAATAGAAGATCAGAGATATGAACTTATTTTTGGTGACGGTATATTTGGAGTTAAATTAGATAATCAAAACTATATTGAAGCATCGTATGTGACTACTACAGGTGAAGATGCAAATGGAGTTTCATCCTTCACTTTTAATGGAAGAATTGTAGATAATAATAATCGTGTGGTTACTACGGGAATTTCTCTTTTAACCACAAACACAGAGTCCAGAGGTGGTCAAAATATTGAGTCTGTAGATTCAATTAAAAAATATGCCCCTAGAATATATGCATCTCAAAATAGAGCTGTAACCGCAACAGACTATGAAACTATAATTCCTACAATATATCCTGAAACAGAATCTATTTCTGTTTTTGGTGGAGAAGATTTAAATCCACCTAGATTTGGAAAGGTTTATATTTCAATTAAACCTATAAATGGAACATTTGTTTCAAGTCAAGTAAAACAAAATATTGTCAATAGTCTGAGAAAGTATAGTGTTGCAGGTATTGTTCCTGAGATTTTAGATCTGAAATATCTCTATGTAGAGTTTGATTCATCTGTTTATTATAATACAAATGCAGCACCAAGTGCAGATTACCTCAAGACTATTATATCAAACAATATAAACTTATATGCAGATTCATCTGAATTGAACAGATACGGTGCAAGATTTAAATATAGTAAATTCTTAAAGTTAATTGATGATAGTAATAGTGCAATTACTTCAAACATAACAAAAATTGTTATGAGAAGAGACATGAGACCTGCACTGAATCAATTTGCAGATTATGAAATTTGCTATGGTAATGCATTCCATATTGGTAAGATGAGTGGATATAATATTAAGTCTTCTGGATTTACCGTAAGTTCTGTAAATGGAACTGTTTATATGTCAGATATTCCAAATGCAGATGGAAAAACAGGATCAATATTTTTCTTTACTATAACTTCAACTAATACACCAACGGTTGTAAGAAATAATGTGGGAAGAATTGATTATGAACGTGGAGAAATTATATTAAACCCAGTCAACATAACTTCTACTTCTAAAAATATTGGAGGAGAATCTATTATTGAAATTTCAGTATCACCAAAATCAAATGATGTGATCGGATTGCAATATTTGTATTTGCAATTAGACCCATCTTCTAGAGTGTTAAATATGGTATCAGATGAAATATATTCAGGTACTGATATCTC
>JACCDX011045630.1_pt1 | contig 15627 bp, 12 predicted proteins | sample 7449681 | NCBI WGS metagenome assembly JACCDX01 (sample SAMN15323450, study PRJNA562643) | freshwater metagenome | isolation source: river surface water | place: USA:Blue River Watershed | collected 2017-08-18 | reverse complement strand
ATCCAAAAACATGAAAATGTTAAAGACTACATTTGTATGGTTCGGATTCATTATGCTAGTGATGTCGCTTCCGATTGATGTCGCCGCTTCGATCATCAATATTTGTACAGATGCCGGTAGCCACTTGCGGTATATCAAGCCGGCAAGTATAGCTACGACAGCACAACACACGGGAATTATGACATAATAATGTTGCATTACCTTAAAAAGAGTCTGCGAAATAAATAGGGGTCTATTTACTTCGCAGACATCATAAAAGTGATAGATCAGTATGATTGTTCTGCTGGTCGTGCAATGTCCGCATTCCACAGATATACGCCACATCTCTTTGGACATGGTGAGTTGAAGTCTGCGGCTCTGTTGGCAAAATTTCCCAACACCACATCTGTGTCATCCAGACAATCTACATTGTCATACTTCAGGTACAAAGTCACACAGTGAGGAAATTCTACGTAGGATGTTTTCGACGGTAGGAGCGCCTTATAGGTTGAGTGGCAGAATGTCAGACTGAATAATTGTGCATTTGGACGATCAACTGCCTGGTTATCATTGAAAAGTTTCGAGATCACGCTCCACGAATAGGTTACGCTTTGCACGTTGCGGCCTATAGCCACCTTATTCATGCCGTAATATACATTGTCAAAGTAGTCAACACCATAACGGCTTTCGGTTGTGCCGCCCAGCCCGTTACTGCCATCTTGGGTGATCGTGCCATCGTCATTTACAGTGAAGTACACATCACGGCTGATGAGCAGATAGGTTTCATAGCGGCGCATAAAATCAGTATCGGGCAACGGGCTTCCGTATATTTCGCACAATTGTGCAGTTAAAAACCAACGATTGGTCACTGCGTTGTACCTGTGAATAAACCTGATAGCAAGTCGCTCCATTGGCACCGGATTCAGGTTGTTCAGTTGAAGAACTGTGTTCTGAAAGTCGACCCAATTTACGCTCAGGTCAGTAAGGAAACTCTGGTTTGAACCTGTGTCGCGATAGGCATATGCAAAGTTGTATTTGCCTTCGTCGTTCATTGACTTGTTCATTACAAGCGGGCGGATGTCATCTCCATGATTGTTCATGTGGTTAATTGTTTCTTGTGTGAATTGAATTTTAAACGGTCCGGTAATACTTCCGTTTGATCATCGCAAGTTACGACGCCACTCCCGATAAAACATGCATCTATGTATCTATTCATGGTTAAATACGGGATTTTTCCCGTACCGGCAGTACCGTGATAAAACGGTATCGGCAATGCGTATAATCCCGTTGTGCAGGTTCTTTGTCTGTATCATCTTTGCAGTAAGAAAACCGCAAATACAAAAGCGGAATTGTCGTGAGGTTGAACAAGGCAATTGCACCTGCGATTTAATTGCGTTTGCGACGATTCTAAACTGATCATTATCGAATCCAATAAATAAAAGTTGCATTGACGATATTTTCTATCACTATGAAAACCAACGTAAAATGATTTTACTGATTGTAGCGATCTGTTTACGGCTTCTGATGAGCGAGGGACATATAAGCAAAACCGTCAGGAATTAGACCAGGCTAATCCCTCGCTTGTGTGTCCCTCGCTTTTTTGCTAAATGTTTAATATAGAAATATCTATACCTTTGAGGATAGTATGAACAACGTATTTATGAAAAAGGTATTAGCGGTCGTTTGCTTTATGGTAATTGCGTTTGTGTACCGTAGCAATGCCCAAATGACAGCCACCGATTTTACCATCAACGACTGCTCCGGGGTGTCGCACCATTTGTTCGGGGAGCTGGACGGGGGTAAAATAATCGTAGCAGTTTTTGTAATGCCCTGCTCAGGGTGTATGATCCCTGCAATTGATGCCCAGAATGTAGTTCAGAGTTTTGCAACTTCCCATCCGGGTCGTGTGGAGATGTATCTTGTTGATGATGATGGTCTGACAACCTGCACAGAATTAAATTCCTGGAGAAACGCAAACGGCTTGCACATTATGCCAACTTTTTCTGATCCGGCCTTCGTGCAGACCCAATACGGCACGCCGGGTATGCCTAAGGTTGTTGTCCTTGGCGGCACCGACCATAAGGTCTATGATAATCAGAATAATACCTTCGATATGGAGCAATTGAGGAACGGTATTAACGCCGCATTGGGCATTCCATCTTCAACACGTTCTGTTACAAAGTCTAACCAGTTTTTTACAATTTCACCCAACCCGGCAACCACAACAGCCGTAGCGAGTATCAATGGCGCGAGTGATCAGTTGGCGTATTTTTCTTATATTGACAAGTCCGGGCGAGTTGTAAGAACAAAAACTGCAAAAATTAAGAAGGGATTAAACACACTTAACCTCGACCTTACAGGGCTTTCTCAGGGTGAATACATCGTTCGCTTTTCGGTGGGACATGAAACCGGTGAGGCACGATTGATCGTACAATAGCTTTTAATCTTTTCAGCTAAAGCATTTACTTAACGCTGTTTTTCCGGCGGCTGAGGTCTAAGCTTTTTGTCCCATTTCTGGGGTATAACCTTTTTTCTGTTCATTCAGAGCATATTTGTTTATTTTCCCATTAATTTGCCTACCTTTGCACCTCAAATTTTAAAATCCAAACAATTCTAATAAATTAAACAATGGCAGACCTCCGCTTACAGCGCAACTTCGGTATCGCAGCTCACATTGATGCCGGTAAGACCACTACTACCGAGCGTATCCTTTATTACACAGGTGTAAACCACAAAATAGGTGAGGTGCACGAAGGTGCTGCTACCATGGACTGGATGGCGCAGGAACAAGAGCGTGGTATCACGATCACTTCAGCTGCTACAACCTGTTTCTGGAACTTCCCTACAATTCAGGGAAAGACGCAGCCTGATTCAAAAAAATACAAATTCAACATCATCGATACTCCTGGTCACGTGGACTTCACTATCGAGGTGGAGCGTTCAATGCGTGTACTTGATGGTCTGATGGCTTTGTTCAGTGCCGTTGACGGTGTTGAGCCTCAGTCAGAGACTGTTTGGCGCCAGGCAAACCGTTACCGTGTACCACGTATCGGTTTCGTAAACAAAATGGACCGTATCGGTGCCGACTTCCTTATGGTGGTTCAGCAGATCAAGGACATGCTCGGCGCTAAATCTGTGCCGCTGCAGCTCCCAATCGGTGCGGAAGATCATTTCAAGGGTGTGGTTGACCTTATTCAGATGAAAGGTATCATTTGGGAAGACGCAACGCAGGGTATGACTTACAAAGAAGTGCCGATCCCTGAAGACATGAAGGAAGAAGTTGATCACTGGCGTCAGTACCTCGTTGAGGCGGTTGCTGAATACGATGATCAGCTGATGGAAAAATTCTTCGAAGATCCGAACAGCATCAGCGAAGCTGAGATCCACGAAGCCGTGCGTAAAGCAACTATCGACCTCAGCATCATCCCGATGCTTTGTGGTTCTGCATACAAGAACAAAGGTGTTCAGACAGCACTGGATGCGATCATCCGTTATCTGCCTTCACCTGTTGATATTGAGTCTATCAAAGGAACTAATCCAAACACAGGCGAGGAGATCGAGCGTAAACCGGATGCTAAAGAGCCGTTTGCAGCTCTTGCGTTCAAGATCATGACCGATCCATTCGTTGGTCGCCTCGCGTTCTTCCGGTGCTATTCAGGTCACCTCGATGCAGGTTCTTACGTATTGAACATGCGTTCAGGTAAGAACGAGCGTATCAGCCGTATCATGCAGATGCACGCAAACAAACAGAACCCTATCGATTTCATCGAAGCAGGTGATATCGGAGCGGCTGTTGGTTTCAAGGAGATCAAAACCGGTGATACACTGTGTGACGAGAAAAACCCGATCGTTCTGGAGAACATGTTCATACCAGAGCCGGTGATCTCTATCGCTGTTGAGCCTAAAACTCAGGCCGACGTTGATAAAATGGGTATGGCTATCGCTAAACTCGTTGAAGAGGATCCTACGCTCCGCGTAAAAACAGACGAAGATACCGGCCAGACTGTATTGAGCGGTATGGGTGAACTTCACCTCGAGATCATCGTTGATCGTATGAAGCGTGAGTTCAAAGTTGAGATCAACCAGGGTGCTCCTCAGGTTGCTTATAAAGAAGCATTTACGCTCAAGATAGAACACCGTGAAGTGTACAAGAAGCAGACCGGTGGTCGTGGTAAGTTCGCTGATATCCAGTTCGAGATCGGACCTGCCGACGAAGAGTTCCTGAAAGAAGGCAAGGGTAACTTCCAGTTCATCAACGATATCTTCGGTGGTGCTATCCCACGCGAATTCATCGCTCCTATCCAGAAAGGTTTCGAAGCTTCAATGACCAATGGTCCTCTGGCAGGATTCCCTGTTGAGAGCATGAGGGTTCGTATATACGACGGTTCTTTCCACCAGGTCGATTCTGACGGTATGTCATTCGAATTGTGTGCTAAGTCTGGTTTCCGTGAGGCAGGCCGTAAGGCTAAGCCTGTGATCCTTGAGCCGATCATGAAGGTAGAGGTTATCACTCCGGACCAGTACATGGGTGACGTTACAGGTGACCTTAACCGTCGTCGCGCGATGCTCGAAGGTATGGACAGCCGCAACAACCTGCAGGTGATCAAAGCAAAAGTGCCACTGAGCGAAATGTTCGGTTACGTAACTCAGCTCCGTTCACTTTCTTCTGGTCGCGCAACATCTACAATGGAGTTCAGCCACTATTCTCCTGCTCCACGCAACATTGAAGATGAAGTAGTAGCAAAATCAAAAGGAAAATAATTATCAGATCATTTTCCAAGACAATACAAGCGCCCGGGTAATTTCCGGGCGCTTCTTTTTATCTAACCCAACTTATCCACAAAATGCGTACGGACTTCTGTTTGTAGCAATTGTGGGTTAAATTTGTTACCATGTTGCAGAGTGTACCCAAGGAAGACAATTACAGGCACAAAGGATTAAGAAGACAGTTGGTGCAGCAACTGCGTGAAAAAGGGATCACTGATGAAAAAGTACTTTCGGCAATAGATGCAATACCCCGTCACTTTTTCCTGGATCCGGCTTTTGAGAAACAGGCATATGAAGACAGGGCTTTCCCTATCACCGCCGGCCAAACTATTTCTCATCCTTTTACTGTTGCCTACCAGACCCAGCTTCTTGACCTCAAAAAGTTTGATAAGGTCCTTGAGATAGGCACCGGTAGTGCCTACCAGGCATGTGTACTGGCAGAACTAGGCGTCACGTTATATACGATCGAGCGGCAAAGGGCGCTGTATGATTATGTCGGTAAGTTCTTCTTTCTGAATAAGTACCTCAATATCAAACGATTTTACGGCGACGGATTTGAGGGTTTGCCCACTTACGCGCCATTCGATAAAGTGCTGATCACTTGCGGCGCTCCGTTTGTACCACCTAAGCTGGTGGAGCAACTGAAACCAGGAGGCATAATGGTTATACCCGTAGGTGAGGATGGTAAACAAAAGATGCTGCGCATCAAAAAGGACGCCACGGGTACTGTATTAATGGAAGAAATGGGCGATTTTTCCTTCGTTCCTATGCTGCAGGGTAAGAACAAATAGCGCTAAAAACACATTGCGATCAAGTAGCATCAGCTTCCATCTTTTTGTTCGGGATGATAACAGTAAAGGTTGTTCCAACTCCGGATTCGCTTTCAAATGAGATGTTGCCACCAGTTTTCATGATTCCGGTGCGTACAAGATATAGTCCCACACCTGTGCCTGTTGACTGCTGTGTGCCACGATTGAATAGTTTAAATATGTGCTTCTGAAACGATTTGTCAATGCCTATTCCGTTATCTGTGATCACGATCTTGGCATAGTTATCTCCAGTGGTAATTCTGATATCGATACGGCAGTCATGGCTTTCTAACTTGCGGTACTTTATTCCATTATCTATTAAGTTCTGCAAAACTGAATGCAACAACTGCTGGTCGAAGTAGAAGTTATGTATAGGATCTATGTTCTCTGTAAACGAGATAGCATTATAGCCGTCAATGAATTGCAGTGATTCCCGCACGGCATGTACTTCCTTTTGAAAGTCTATGACGGTATAGGAGAAAGCCTCTTCGTGAATGCGCAGCGTATTTGAGATCGATTTAAGGGTTGTTGTCAGAGAGACGGCACATTCCTTGATTAAGCTACAATAATTGCGCATGGATTCAGGGTCGGTGTTTTCATCAAGAGCGAGGTCGGTAATTCCGAGAATATTAGCAAGCGGACTGCGAACATCGTGAGAAATACGGTGTGAAAGCACTGATAGCATCTCGATGGAGTTCTTTAGTTCGGTGATATTTGATGCGGCTGCTCCAAGTCCGTTGCCGACTTTGAAAATCTTGATACGATTTGTCTGATTTCCATATACGCTGTGACTGACACTGTTCTCAATAATTACGGGTTCGCCCGTTTCCAGCACTCTCAAGTACTTATCGTAAAGCCCTTTTTCTTTAACATCGGGCGACAGTGCTAATAGGTTTTTTCCAACGATCTGGTTCTTCTTTAAATAGTAGAACTTTAAAAGAGCCTCATTTGCATCGACAACATCCAGATCCTTGTCGAATATCAAAAAATGCATCTCGGCCTGATTGAAGAAGTCGTTGTGTAACGCTACCAAATCGTGATGTTCCATTTCTTAGGGGGTTAGTGTTTTGTATGATGTAGTAAATGTCTTTTGAAATAAATACAACTATTATGACCTAAGTTTCAAAGTCGTATGATTTTTGTCAATCTTTTGGCTGTGTCTACCCATGGTATACTCTGGAGGCCACGATCATATCCGTGTTTATGTCGAGTACTTCCGCCACTAGCATGTCAGGCTCGCCATCTACACTTCTCACGTATTCCATAAAAACACGGTTGTCATCTGCGGTGAGGGTTGTGTATCTGTAGTGTAGTGTCGGGAGTCGATCAAACGCATCCTGCCACCAGAGACGGAGGGCTGATTTCCCCGTCACATATCCGTTCGTTTCGGGCTGCCTTATCTTGAGTTTTGGTGAGTAGTGCCTTGCATCGTCATGATAGAGTGAAAGCAAGGCTTCGAGGTTGTGTGTGTTGAATGCATCAAACCACTTCCGGGCGATTGACAGATTCTGTGTAGTGCTCATATTATCGTTGCAATGGGGTGTTTTATGTTATTGCCCTGACCAATGTCAGAACTTTTTAACTTTTAACTTAGTAAATTTATAATGATTATTTCATTTAATATTCCATTTAGTTAATAGAATTTGGAGATTACTAAATGATAACTAGTTAATTGTTTTGCTAAAAAAATATAATATGGCAACTAAGAAAACCAAAAAAGATGACAAGAACATTGTGCTAAACAATGAAGTTGCGACTTTGGCAAAAAAGGCGCTGAAGAGCACCATAGGCAATTACAAAAAGGCTGCTGCTCACCAGCTTGAAGCATCCAACTTTATGCTGGAAGCAGTGAGACATTATGAAGCGGGAAATCTGGAGAAAGCTGCTCACAATGCACTGTTGGCACACGGTCATCACGCCATTGCCGGTTCATTTCTTACCGATGAAGCCAAACACCACGCACAACAGCAGAAACGGTCTAATTTTCACAGGTAGGTAGGTGCCTGCTGTAATGGGGAGTGGTGTAATGACGCGGAGCTATTGCAACCGCGCCGATATTTTCTATGGGTTGATGCTACAGTTTTTTAAGATTTTTGTCCATTTCTTTATCGTACCAATCTTTATCGTTCTTTTCCTTTTCTTCCAGTTCTTTGAGTAATTGCGCCTTTACTTTTTTGAGATCTGTTTCTTCGTTCGGGGTGTTGAGGTTGAATTTTACTCCGCTTACGCGCCCATTGGTTGGTTTCCTTTTTCTCATATTCTGTCAGATATTCTGTGTCAAAGTTAGCGAAAAGGCTTTTTGTGTTGGTGACAATTGTTGTCGGTTTGACAGAGAAGCCGCTTTATATAGGTCTATCGTTTCGGTGCGCAGTTTCAGATTTTTTCTTTTCTTGTCGCTTTTTGCACAACTCATTGATGCTCAAAGGAAAAGTGGGAAGTTGGTGCGCAATCTGCTTCTCAAAACTGCGCAAAAACTGCGCACTTCTTCCCATGTGAGAAGTGAAATAAATGTTTAATGTTTTGGTTTTCGGCACGTTTTCGTCAACATGAATACAATATACCACGGGTATGGTAGCGAGGCAAAAATAATATCTATGATAGTGCGTTTTCTGTAGTGTGATAAAACTTATTGGTTCCTATCGTTTTTATATAAGTTCTTGTAAATCTGTTAAAGTTCGTTCAGTTATTAGGTGTGTCTAATTTCATGAATTAGATTTGACAAGAAATGGGTAGAGAAGAGCACGACATATCGTTGAGTGAGGTGCATGGGCAGGTTAATCCGGCAGAAGCAGGTGGTAAATGGAAGCGTGTGTTTGCTTTCTTCGGACCTGCTTATCTGGTGAGTGTTGGCTATATGGATCCGGGCAACTGGGCCACCGACCTGGCAGGTGGAAGCCAGTTCGGCTATTCGCTGATATGGGTACTGCTAATGAGCAATGTGATGGCGCTGCTATTGCAGTCGCTGAGTGCAAGGCTCGGCATTGTGCAAGGTCGCGATCTGGCGCAATGTAACAGAGAGGTGTATCCGCCGGCTGTGAATTTTGTACTTTATATACTGGCGGAGATAGCAATTGCTGCCTGCGATCTTGCCGAGGTTCTGGGCATGGCAATAGGCCTGCAGTTACTATTTGGGTTGCCTTTAATTTGGGGTGTTGTATTGTCTTTGTTGGATACATTTTTGCTCCTCTATCTGCAAAAGCTGGGAATGCGCAAGCTGGAAGCCTTCATTATTAGTCTTGTAGCCATTATTGGCGGGTGTTTCCTGGTTGAGATCTTTTTGGCGAAGCCGGACCTTGGAGCAGTAGTAAAAGGTTTTGCGCCGTCGTTGCCTGGTAAGGGGGCGCTGTTTATTGCCATAGGTATTATAGGCGCTACTGTAATGCCGCACAACCTGTATCTACACTCAGCACTTGTGCAGACCCGCAAAATAGGGCGCGACCAGGAGTCGATAAAAAAAGCGATAAAGCTCAACAATATAGATAGCGCAATAGCACTGAATATGGCATTCTTCGTGAACGCCGCGATACTTGTACTGGCGGGTTCGGTGTTTTACTCTGCCGGTCTGCATCATGTGGCTTCTTTGCAGGATGCGCACCAACTGCTTGCACCCTTACTTGGCAGCAAGTGGGCACCGATACTCTTTGCAGTGGCACTGATAGCTGCCGGGCAGAGCTCTACTGTGACGGGTACACTGGCAGGACAGATCGTGATGGAAGGTTATTTGCGGCTGCGTATCAACCCGGCGCTGAGGCGAATACTAACGAGGGTATTGGCAATAGGACCCGCGGTGATAGTGCTGGTAGTTTGGGGGGAGCAAATGGTGGATCAGATGTTGCTTTTCAGTCAGGTGTTGCTGAGTATGCAGTTGGCGTTTGCGGTGGTGCCCTTGATACATTTTGTGAGTGATAAAAAGAAGATGGGTGATTTTGCTATTTCCGTGCGCACCAGGATGGCGGCGTGGGTAGTAGCAGCGGTGATCATTGTGCTGAACCTGAAGTTGTTTGGCGAGAGTGTGGCGCAGTGGTTGGAGGCTAGCGACCATTGGTGGGTGAAGGTGCTTGTAGTTGTGCTCGTGGTGCTGATAGCGATACTGCTGCTGGTAACTATTATCTACCCGTTCATTCTGCAGCACAAGGAGGCTAATATCAGCGTACACGGCAACATTGTCGCTACTGTAGGGGCACCTGCCGAGCCGTTCAGGTGTATTGCGCTGGCACTCGAGTTCAGCGATAATGACGAGAAAGTGCTGCGATACGGTATGCACCTGGGTAAAGAAAATGCACGTTTTGTTCTGATCCATGTGGTGGAGAGCGCGTCGGCAAGGCTGATAGGCAACGAGGCACACGACTATGAGACGCGAAAGGATCAGGCCCATTTGGATAGTTATGTGCAATTAATGAAGGAGGCCGGATTTGAGGCGCAGGGGATATTGGGATACAAAAGCCGGTCGGGCGAGATAGCGCGCATTGTAAATGAACAAAACTGCGACCTGCTTATCATTGGCAGTCATGGTCACAAAACGGCAAAGGACTTTATTTTCGGCGAGACGATCAATACTGTCCGTCACCTCATTCACATTCCGGTGTTTATTGCGCGCTAAAGCAATGTATACAGGTTCATTTTTGCCAATGTGCCTTGCCTGTGCTACTTTGCGTGTCAATTGTTTATGAGGAATAAGATCATCAGATATGTATTGCCGGCATTATTGTTGCTTGCCTGTTTGCCAACTACAGCACAGCAACGAATTGAGCTGGATAAGAATTGGGTTTGCATTAATCAACCCGATACAAAACTGGGTGCCGAAGAGTTGTCTATGCCGGGTACGAATCTGACCGGCTGGATGCCTGCAGTTGTGCCGGGTACGGTGCTTACCAATCTGCTACACAACAAGCGTATCCCTGATCCTTTCTTAGGGTACAATAATAGCCTGATACCTGATATTTCTGACATAGGCCGCGACTATTACACTTACTGGTATGTAAATGAGCTGAACCTGACCACGATGCCCGGTGAGCACATATGGCTTACGTTTAGAGGCGTTAACTACAGTTTTGACGTATATGTGAACGGCCGGAAAGTGAATAAGGACCGAGAAGTGGGGATGTTCCGCCGTTTCAGTTATGACATCACAGAACAGCTGGCCGCCGACGGACACAATCGTCTGGCGGTGTTGGTATTCCCTCCTTTTCATGTTGGCATTCCAAATGGCGGCCAGGGCGGAGACGGCACAATAGCACGCAATGTAACTAATCAGTATGTGGCAGGTTGGGATTGGATACAGCCTGTGCATGACCGTAACACAGGAATATGGGACAAGGTTTTTGTGGAGCGCACCAAGATGGTGAATATTGAAGACGTGCATGTGGTGCCACATGTACCCGACAAGCGTACGGTTGATGGCGACCAGGCGCCCGGATCGGTAACGGTGGACGCGACGATGGTGAATAGCGGAGACAAAGCGCTTAACGCAATGGTGATGTATGAGTTGCAGGGGCAAACAGCATCGCAACGTATTTCTCTGCAACCGGGAGAAAGACTGAAAGTAGAATTACCAAAACTGGTGGTTCGCAACCCGAAGTTGTGGTGGCCGAATGGGTATGGCCCACAGCACCTGTACAGAATTAAACTAAGGGTGTTGGTAGATGGTAAAGGGTTGTCGGATGAAGAGGATGTTACTTTCGGGATGAGAGAATTGACCACTAGATGGAACGCCACTACTGAAAGTCGCGAGATACACGTGAACGGGCAACGGATCTTCATAAAGGGAGCAAACAGGATATTGTCGGACGCGCTGTTGCGATTCAGTGATGACCGATATGATGCTGAGGTACGCTACCACCGCGATATGAATCTGAACATGATACGCGTTTGGGGTGGGGGCATTACTGAGCGACCTGAGTTTTATGATGCCTGTGACAAGTATGGGTTATTGGTGATGCAGGACCTGTGGATGACCGGCGATTGCAACGGGCGCTGGTATGATGCCACAAAAAAAGATGACACCACTACCCGCAGGGTGTATCCGGATGACCACCGATTGTGGTTGACTTCGTGCGCCGATCAGGTGCAGTTGCTACGCAATCATCCGTCGCTGGCCTTGTGGTGTGGCGGTAACGAGATACGTCCGCCGGAAGATATATTGTGTGTGCTTCGGGATAGCCTGCTGCCTGCACTGGATGGTACAAGGTATTTCTTTGAATACTCCAATCACGACAGTATGTCGCACCAGGCGCATGACGGTCCGTATACCATTCAGAAAGAGGACTATTTCTGGAATCACCGTTCGTGGGGGTTTAATTCTGAGATCGGTTCTGTAGGAATAGGGGATATAGAATCACTGAAGAGGTTTATGCCCGAGGCTAATCTGGTGCAGCCGGTTTACAACATCGAGAAGGGAAAATGGGAGGCCGACTCTATGTGGCGGTATCATAAATATTATTCCTACGACTCGGCGGTGGAACAATACGGACATCCTAAAGATGTTGCAGATTTTGCCCGTAAGGCTCAGCTGGTAAACTATAATCAGTACAGGGCATTGATGGAGGGTTTCAGGTCGCATAAATGGGAGTGGTATACAGGCGTGATGATATGGAAGACGCAAAACCCGTGGACCGCCATGGTGGGGCAGATGTATGATGTGTATCTGGATCCCAACGCCTGTATGTTCGGGCTGATGGAAGGTGCTAAACCACTGCATGTAATGTATGAGCCGAAGTGGGGTGGTGTGATGGTAGTGAACAGCGACCACAGACCAAGGCAGGTAAGGTTGTGGTACAGCATCACCAAGGGTGTGACCTCAGTTCAGGGTATCAATGATTCGATCTATACTATTCCTCCGGACACCTGCGTGGCGATAGCGAAAGCACCCGATCTGGACAGAAGGCTGGATAAGGCAGACAGCACGAGCGGTGCTTTTATGTCGCTGCGATTGTATGAAGGAACCACCAAGAACATAATAGACGACAATACCTATTGGTTTCCCGGGGTAGACAGCACGTATAAATGGTTGTCTTACCTGAGGCCGGCATCTCTGGACGTAACCGCAACAAGAAAGGCTCCCGGACGGATAGAGGTATCGGTGAGGAACCGGTCTGATGTGAATGTGTCGTTCTTCAATCACATTACGCTTGTAGACAAAGCCACAAAGAAGCGCATATTGCCTGCGTTTTACAGCAATAACTTTATCACAATATCGCCGGAGCGGCACAAACAGATAGTGATAGAGTTTGAACCACCGAAGGGAGTGCCCCTGCAGGTGTGTGTTGATGAGTGGAATACCGGAAAACGGTATATTGATGTGAATTGATATCCTTTGAAACGCATTGTGCTCACCGATGTTTTTGAGTACCTTGCATTAATAATATGTCCGGTTGGTAAGCGACCGTAAAAATTGAACACATGAAAAGAATAGTGGCATTATTGCTTTTGGCTTCACCGTTGGCCTCGTTTGCGCAAGGCAGCGACCCGAACCTTGGTATCATTCCGGCTCCGGTTTCGGTGAGTAAGGGCAGGGGAGAATTCAAGTTCAGTCCAGAGACCATGGTATTGGTAGATTCGCCGGATAGCAAGCCGATGAAGTTCTTCGCCGATTATCTGAAGAAGGCGGACCTGGCAACGGGAGTTACGGATATGTCGCGCCTGGATAAAAAGCCCAAGTCGCTGAAGAATACTGTGGTGCTGTCTATGAACTTTAAAGGAGAATTGCCACCGGAGGGTTATGAATTGAAGATAACTGATGACCATGTAGAGCTGCGGGGGCATGGCGCGGGTATGTTCTATGGCATGCAGACACTCATTCAGCTGATCCACAAAACGTCACCGGGATCAGCTACTATACCGTGTGCGACTATAAAGGACCAACCCCGTTTTCCATACAGGGGGATGCATCTGGATGTATCGCGGCACTTTTTTGATGTAGCGTTTGTGAAGAAGTATATTGACGTAATGGCTATGTACAAGCTGAACAATTTTCACTGGCATCTTACCGATGATCAGGGGTGGAGGATAGAGATCAAGAAATACCCCAAGCTTACAGAAGTGGGCAGCATGAGGGCCCAGACAAAGGTGGGCAGAGCCGCAGGGCCAACGGCTGTGCCGGGCGCTTATGATAATACACCACACGGTGGATTCTACACGCAAGAGCAGATAAGGGAAGTAGTAGAATACGCATCATCTAAATTCATAAATGTGATACCTGAAATAGAGATGCCAAGTCACTCACTAGCGGCGCTTGCCGCGTACCCTGAGTGGAGCTGTGACCCTACGAAGACCTACAAAGTTGGGGAGACATGGGGGAGCTATGACGATGTTTTCTGTCCAACTGAGGAAACATTTAAAGCACTGTTTGAAATATTGAGAGAGGTGATCGATATGTTTCCCGGAAAGTACATTCACATTGGCGGTGATGAATGCAACAAGGTAGCTTGGAAAAAATCGGAATTCTGCAGGCAGCTTATCATAGACCAGAAACTGAAGAACGAAGAGGGATTGCAGAGTTATTTCATAGGCAGGATAGAGAAATATCTGAATTCTCAGGGAGTGCAGATGATAGGCTGGGATGAGATACTGGAGGGAGGTCTGGCACCGAATGCCACTGTAATGAGCTGGAGGGGCGAGAAAGGAGGCATTGCGGCGGCGCAACTATCTCACGATGTGATCATGACACCGGGTAGTGGCGGCATGTATTTTGACCACGTACAGAGCAAATCACCACAGGAGCCATTGAGCATAGGTGGATTCGCGCCACTTGAAAAGACCTATAACTACGATCCGATCCCGTCTGTACTGAACGAACAACAGGCGAAACGTATTTTGGGTGTTCAGGCCAATGTGTGGACAGAATATATAGCGACACCGAGCAAGGTTGAGTATATGTTGCTGCCGAGGATGCTGGCATTGTCGGAAGTTGGGTGGACGCCCAAGAACAATAAGGACTATCAGGAATTTTCGCAGCAGCGTATACCCGGTCATCTAAGTAATCTGGAAAAGATAGGATACAATTATCGTGTGCCGGTGCCAATTGGTGCAGCGGATACAATGCTCTCGGTGAAAGCGGCTAAATACACCATATCTCTCGCGCCATCTGTTGCCGGTGCCAAGATATACTACACCATTGACGAATCGGAGCCGAGTGAAAATGATATGGTTTACACAGCTCCGCTTGAGTATACTGTTCCAACAGAGGGTACAATACGCTTTAAGTGCATACAGATAACACCGGCCGGCAAGAAGAGCAATGTGAGTACGATAATGATACAGAATTAATTGAATCAATAATGGAAGCCTACATAAAAACCAGTATCACCATCCAGGCGCCGATATCGGATGTTTGGGATGCATTGGTAAACCCCGACCTGACCGAACGCTACATGTTTGGTTGCAGGGTTGTCTCTGACTGGAAGCCCGGTGCAATTGTTGGCTGGGTGGGAACGGTTGATGGAAAGGAAGTAACCTTTGTAACGGGGTACCTTATAGATCTTGTGCCCGAGCAATTGCTAGTTTATTCTGTAGTGGACCCCAATGCACGGTATGCCGATAACAGGGCTGATCACTTGGTTGTGTCGTGTGCATTGAGTGAAACAACTGATGGCGTAGCATTATCTATATCGCAAGGCGATTATACAAAGGTTGCTGACGGTGCTAAGAGGTATGGGCATGGTGTTACGGGTTGGGACCAGCTTTTGCAGACTTTGAAGAAAGTTGTTGAGGAAAAGGTGTAGTTACCAGCTTCCGCCGGCACCACCACCATCGGTGCCACCGCCTCCAAAACCGCCGAAGCCGCCACCGCCGCCCCAGTCTCCGCCTCCTCCCCAATCGCTGCCACCACCTCCACGGTTCAGCAGGCTGCCAATGATCCATCCGGTTGCGAAATCGCCTGCTCCACCTCTGCTCATGTATCCACCACCGCCGCCACCGCGGCTCTTAATGATGATGACCAGAATAATGAAGATGATAAATACGATAACACCTGCGGGAATACCATTGCCCGATCCTTCACTACCATCGGCTGTATATTCCCCTTTTGTTACCGCAATAATGGCGTCAGCCGCTTTGTCGAGACCTTTGGCATACT
>JACCDX010226172.1_pt1 | contig 15627 bp, 6 predicted proteins | sample 7449681 | NCBI WGS metagenome assembly JACCDX01 (sample SAMN15323450, study PRJNA562643) | freshwater metagenome | isolation source: river surface water | place: USA:Blue River Watershed | collected 2017-08-18 | reverse complement strand
GGGATTCGAACCCGTGTTACCGCCGTGAAAGGGCGATGTCCTAGGCCCCTAGACGATGGGGACGTTTGAGGCTCGCAAATCGTACCTTCTTAAGCGTGCACGACCAAACTCGCCTAAAAAGTGCGAGTAAATAAGGCTCTTTTAGAGCAGTGACCACTTCACAGTCACTGAGACTGTCACGTCTTGCTCACCGAGATCAATCACTGTCGCATCTGATTCAGCCTTTGCGATACCCATCACTGGAACATATGGAGTCGGTGAAGAGTTCTCGATTAAGTAAGTAACTTTGCCAAGCTTTACACCTAACAGCGAAGCATATGAAGCAGCCTTTGCGCGAGCATTCTTCACAGCTGCTGTGCGAGCTGCAGTTGTTGCCTTTGTATTATCCAAAACAAATGGTGTTGCACCGTTGAGTTGGAGGCTATCGCCACCTGCTGCGACGATTGAATCAACTACATCACCGGCAGTGCTAGCCGCTCTTACAACGATGGTAAATGACTGAGATGCGCGGTATCCGATAAGAGTCGATGTGTTGTTCTCGTACTTGTACTCAGGATTGATTGAGACGCTCTGTGTTGCAATATCTTTCTTATCGATCTTGCAGCAAGTAGCGCTGCGCGAACAGCGGCAGAACTCTTAGCTGTTGCAGCTAGCGCCTCTTTGCTTGTGGCGCCGACATTGGTTGAAGTTGCGCTAATTCGTACCGCATCTGGGACCACCTTCACTGTGCCCTGTGAAGAGACAGTCATGTGTCGAGATGGCGCAGCCTGTGCTGAAGGGGCAATTACTGCCGCCATAGCGATTGTTAGTGCTGCAATTGCTGAGATTCGTGTACGAGTAGTCATGTACCTATTATCCCTTATTTGCTGTGTTAAGAGATATAGATTCCTGTGTGATCTCGGAGCATTCGCTCGAGTGAGAAATACTCGTGAGCGCGCTTCTTTCCAGCAGCTCCCAACTTATTTCTTAAAGCTGGATCTGTTACTAGAGTCGATAAAGCACTTGCCATCGCTGCCGCATCAGGCGCAATAAGAAAGCCTGATGCATTGTTTTCGACGATATCTGAGATTGAACCAACTGCAGGAGCAATGATTGGAAGACCAGCCTGAGCTGCTTGAATCAAGGTAAGTGGAATACCTTCATTATCGCTAGTTAGGATTGCGATATCACTTGCTGCAAATAAGTTATCAATATCTTTACGCCATCCAAGGAAAGTGACCGGAAGGTTCTCTTTGCGGGCACGTTCTTTGCACTCGTTAAATAGCTCGCCTTCACCAGCAACCAAGAAGTTGACTGCCACTTTTCGCTCAACCATTTGAGCCGCAATATCTAACAATCGATCTGGTCGCTTGATTTGAGTTAAGCGCCCGACAAAGGTGCAGTAAATCGCAGCTGGGTCGAGTTCAAGTTCTCTGCGAAGAGAAGCCTTATCTGGAGTCTTTGGCTCTGGCAGTCCGGGAAAGAAGACGCTGTATTGCGATGCTTTACCAACGCCCGCTGCAAGCAAATCGTTCTTAACTTCATTGCCAATTGCAATCAGATGATCAGTCTTTCCCGCCAGAAACTTCTCAATTGCGATGACAAGCTTTACCTTCCAGCCAGAGAAATACCCGTGCAGCAAGTGGCCGTGAAAAGTATGAATTCTTGTAGCGCTGCGTCCCGCAATGATTGAAGCGAAGCGACCCAAGACTCCAGCCTTAGCTGTATGAGTATGAATAACATCGGGATTGAATTTACGAATCGTTGCAACTAATCCGATAAATGCTTTTAGATCTGAGATGGGTGAGACCGAACGACCAAGACCGGCGATACGAGTTGCCTTGATATCGGTTGCGACTTCATCAAGATAATCCGCTTCGGTCTCATCGCAATATCCGGTTATCAATACCTGCTCAAATTTGCTGGAATCAAGACCGCGCATCAATTCCGCCACAATGACAGCAGGACCACCCACATTCATGCGGGCGATGATCTGCATAACCTTGATGCGCTGTGCCATGTGGTTATCTTCTCGCAAAAAGGCGGGATAATTGCACTTATGAGTAACGGGCAATTCGTATCTAACTGCACTGCAGATGCGATGGCCCGCGCCGCAGAACAGTTAAAGGCCGGTTCACTTGTGGCTTTCCCTACGGAAACTGTCTACGGACTTGGTGCCGATGCCACCAACCCTGATGCCGTTGCCAGAATTTATAAGGCGAAAGGTCGCCCAGCAGATCACCCGCTGATTGTGCATCTTGGCGATATGCAAGATATTGCCGAATGGTCAGATGAGATTCCTGATCATGCAATCGCTCTTGCTCGTAGCTTTTGGCCAGGACCTATGACACTGATTCTAAAGAGAAGTCCTCTTGCCAAAGATTTCATCACCGGGGGACAAGAGACTGTCGGAGTTCGCGTTCCAGATCATGTGATTGCACTTGCGCTCCTTGGAGAATTTAAGAAACTAGGTGGAAAGGGATTGGCTGCCCCAAGTGCAAATCGCTTCGGTCATGTTTCACCAACTACTGCAAGTGCAGTTCAAGCAGAACTTGGCCAGTATCTCAATGAAGAAGATTTGGTTCTTGATGGAGGCCCATCAGTAGTAGGTCTTGAGTCAACAATTATTGATTGCACAGGAGAGCTTCCAAAGATTCTGCGCCCTGGTGCAATTACTGAAGAGATGATTCAAGATGCTACGGGACTTTCACTTGCCGATTCAGATTCAGAAATTCGAGTAAGCGGTTCTTTAGAAAACCATTACTCACCTGCAGCAAAAGTTGTTTTAGATATTGCGCCCGAAAGTGGCGATGGATTTATTGCGCTTTCAAGTATCGAAACTCCTGCAGGGGTAACACGTCTTGCGTCACCACAGAACCATGAAGAGTTCGCTCGAGTTCTCTACAGTGCTCTTCGAAGCGCTGATCAACAATCCCTTGCCAGGGTTGTGGTCGCACAACCAGCGGGCGGTGACATCTCTGTCGCTATCCGTGACCGATTGCTGCGTGCCAGCCGCGGTCGCTGAGGTGATAAAGTTCGCGTTCTAACGCAGAAATCGCGTTAGTTCTTTAGTGGGGCCTATAGCTCAGCCGGTAGAGCAACGGACTTTTAATCCGTGGGTCGACAGTTCGAGCCTGTCTGGGCCCACTTTCTTCATTCTTTGATTCCAACCTCTTCGAAGTTAAACTAACGGTACACATTCCCCTTAGTTGAGCCGGAGCCATGTTTAACTTTAAGCACCCGATATCAATTCGCCTTCAGAGGTGGATGGCAGTGGTGTTGGCTCTAGGTATTTTCTCTTTCGCCCCAGTGGCATCTCAAACATTTCTCCCTGCAGCAGTGGCAAACACCCCAAGAGTTTCCGCAATCACGCAGGCAGAGTGGAACGCGAATTCGGGCCAAGGCTCATTCACTTCAAGTAGCTTGAATGCATCGCGTACTGGCTGGACGGTGTCCTTTGCAAGTTCGGCAGATGATTCCAATCTGAACATTCCTCTAGGTTTTAACACGATTTTTAATGGAAATACTTACTCATCGGTTTACATCGGATCAAATACATATGTTACTTATGGAGCCGGTTCGAACAATTATTCGGGGCTGAGTTATTCCAACCCAAATATTCCAGGATTTCACCTTGGCTCAGCTGATAATTCTTATCAACTTGTGATGTACCAAAGTGAAAATAGTGGAAACAGAATGCGCATCAGATATGAAGGTACGCAGTCCACGGGAGGATCTTTGGGATCCCCAAATATTGTCTACGAGTTAATTTATTTTAAGGATTCCTCAAAGGTTTACATCGCTTTAGGCGCGTCCCGAAGCGGGGGTGTACAAGGACTAACCAATGGAAGTACAAACATTGCCTCTTTTCCTGACGCAAACCTGGGATTAGTAGCAAAACCTGCCTTTTACATGATTAGCGCAGGTCCTGTTTTGGCTTCCGCTAGATCCGGTTCCGTCGCAACTAATATCGGCATGACAATTACCGACACAATCACGAGTTCTGGCGGTACTGGCACGACAACTATCTCGATGAATACCGCAAATACCGGAGTGACATTTAATGCGGCAACTGGAGTAATGACGGTTTTGAGAAATACGGCAGGAACAGTGACGCAAACTTTTACCGCTACAGATTCGAATAATGTATCAGCTACCCTAACTGTTACTATCCAGATTAACGATCCTCCATCTGCCGTGCTTTCTAATTCCTCAATAACCACTTCGGTAGGTCGAACGGCCAGCGAAACCATGACGGTTTCAAATGGAACGGGTACAAAAACTTTTGCATTAACCAGTTCAGTAACACAATCTGGCAAAACCCTCACCAATCCTTCGGCTGGTGTTGCGGTCTTGAATATCGCTGCCACAAATGTTGCAGCTGGCACCTATATTGAGACTATAACTGCAACTGATGCGGTTGGCGCAAGAGTGGTCTCAGTAATAACTGTCACGATAAACCCGGCTACCACTATCCGAGGTGAAACGACAACAGCTCTGCTAACCACTTCTGGAACCGCGCGACTCGAAACAATTACTGCTGCTAATGGAACCGGTGCAAAAAGCTTTGTCTTAACTTCTGTTTCACCAACTAACGCAGGCATAACACTTGATACATCCACGGCCGCGCTTGGTTATTCGCGTCTTAACGTCAGCTCCTCTGTTGCAGCCGGTACTTACACTGCATCTATCACTGCGACAGATACGCGAGGTTCGGCTGCAGTACTTTCAAAGACCATAACCGTGAATCCGGCTCTTACTTTTGCGCTCGGTGCTACGTCGACTTTTGGGGTCGCAGCGGGAACGGCGGGCTTTGACACTCTCACAGTTACAGGTGGAACAGCTCCAAGAACCGTCACAATTGTTGGATCTCCTTCAAATTCTGGAATTACGGTAAGTGCACCAACTTCAACACAAGTGGTTATGAATGTTTCATCTACAGTGCCAGCGGCTACCTATTTGGAAACCATAACCGTGACAGACGCTGTTGGTGCAAGAGCAACACACACCGTAACTCTTACTGTCTCAGGACCGATTCGGTTTGATTCCGGAAACGCAACAGTAATTAACACAAGCGTTGGTAGATCAGCTTCTGCGCGAATAGCGACTCTAAGTGGCAATACTGGAAAAGTTTTCACAAAAACTTCGGTCTCGAGCCCGAGTTCTGCTGCAATAACGCTTGACACCAGCACTGCGGCTGATGGCTATGTAACTCTCAATGTCAGCAGTGCCGCTTTGGCAGGTAGTTATATCGAGAGCATCACAGTTGTTGATTCTTCAAATTCACGTGCAACTTGGACAGTCACAGTCAATGTGAATCCTCCGCCAGTTTTAACTTATGAAACTGCAACCGCAGGAAGCAACTTCTCAAGTCTTGCTTTCAACGGTACGAATCAATATGCAACTGTTCCGTCCAACGCCAACTTAGTAATGGGATCGAATTACACAATTGAGTGGTGGCAGTACCAAACCGATAGCAACTCTTATCCACGTATCTTCTCTTTCGGGGGCAACGGGCTTGAGGTAAGTATCGAAGGGGGAACCTTCTATTACTGGTTAAATGGAAGAATCTATGTCTTAGCGACAGGCGTTAGTGTGAAAAATGCTTGGACACATTTTGCAATCGTCAGCAGAAATAACAGCGTAATCCTCTACAAAAATGGGGTCGCACAAAGAGCTGCAGCAACATTAGTGGCAGTTACTTCATCCAACCTTCCGTCGACTGGAAATCTATGTATCGGCTCTGAATGTAATACGACTTACTACAGCATGTTCGGCGGACGAATCGCTAACTTCACAATCTCAAATACTGCCAGATACTCAGGCACATCTCTTTCTGCAGCAAGCTTCACCCCGGGCTTCTTCTCTACTGTTGATGCAAACACTCTCTTGGCGCTGGGTGCAGTAAATTCGGAAGCAAAGTTCACAGATTCATCGAGTTTTTCTAGAACTGTTTCATATGTGAATAGCCCAACCGGTAACAGTTCTCACCCTTCAGGTGGCTCTGCAAATATCGCAATAACAACTACTCAAGGAATTACCAAAAGATCTTCAGCATTCGTTGCAAGTGCAGGAACTGGAACTAAGACCTTCACGCTTTCGCCAGTTGTCGCTGGAATTACTCTTGATACATCTCTAGCGAACAATGCAACCATTGTTATCGCAGATACTGTTACAGCGACAAGTTCAACAACCGCTCGAGTAATAAACGAGACTGTGACAGCCACCGACTCCCTTGGATCTGCGACATCATTTAACGTCGCAATCACAGTGAATCCACCAATTGCCCTCACGGCAACAACGACTTCCTTCTCCACAACCGCGGGCTTGATGGGTTATGACACCATTACAGCTACATCTGGTACTGGAACAGGGGCGATTACATTCTCGCTCGTCAGTAACCCTGTCAGTTCAGGAATTACTTTGGTTCCAGGTACATCGAGGAATACAGTCTTAACTGTTGCTAGAACAGTTCCCACAGGCACGTATTATGAAACAGTCACTGCAACAGATTCATTAGGTGCAACTACTTCGATTCCTATTACCCTCACAGTTAATCCAGGAATAACTCTTGCCGGTGAAGGTGGAATTACAACTCTTACGACGTCAAACGGAGCAGCTGCCCAGCTAAAGGTCATTGCATCCAATGGAGCTTCAGGCAAGACATTCACAATGCAGGCAGCATCTGTTGCTACCAACGCCGGGATTACTCTAGATACAACTGGCGCAGCTTCAGGATTCGCATTGGTCAAGGTTGCTGCGACTGTGCCAGCAAATACTTATCTTGAAACGATTACTGTCACCGATTCACAAGGCGGAACAGCGCGCTTGCTCGTTACGGTAATTGTGAACGCCGCACCAAGCATCACAGGCCCTACTGCAATCACCATGACTGCAGGTAAGTCAGCAACCACAACTACTTTCTCTGCAACAAGTGGAACCGGCATCAAGACGCTCACGCTCTCAGGTTTGAACCCTGGGGTCACTATCGATACCAGCACAACAAATTCGGCAATCGTAAATCTGAGTTCCTCACTGACATCAACAAATACAACAACAGCTAGAACTATTTACGAGACAGTAACGGCGACCGATCAATCTGGTGCCGTTGCACGTGCATCTTTAAGAATTACAGTAAATCCTGCGGTAATTGAAACAGCGACAGCAACCTCAATAACTACAACATCAGGAGTTTCCAGGACTGTCACAGTTTATGCGACGCAAGGAACAGGCAACAAGACTTTCACGCGAACCAGCGCCGTTGCTTCAAGCGCAATAACCATGACAACTTTGATAGCAAACCAAGCAGTTTTGACCATCGGAGCGTTGACGAGCCCAGGTACTTACTACGAAACAATCACTGCAACAGATACGCTCAATGCATCAACAACCATTTTGATCACAATTACTGTAAACGGTCCACCGACAGTTTCAGGCACTACAAATCTGTACACAACCCAAGGTGTGGCCTTCAATTCTCCACTCTTTCAAGCCTTTGGAGGCAACGGAACCTACACCTTCTCGTTGGTCTCTAATCCAACAGCAGCTGGAATAACCGTTTCATCACCAACAGCTGGATATGCGCGTATCTCGGTCGCTTCCACAGTGACCTCGGGGACTTACAACGAGACTCTTACTGTTACTGACGGCTTAGGCGCCACAGGGTTTATGACCTTTACCATTCGTGTGAATGCACCAGTTGCTTTAACAGGAACCCAAACCATATCTGCAACTTATGGTGAAGCATTTACATCCGGATTTAACAGCAGCGGCGGTACCGGACCTTTCACATTTAGCGCTTCAAGTATCTGTGCAATTTCAAGGTCAACATTCATCGGCGATGGAAGCAATGGGACCGCAAATGGAGTTTCTTACACGGTTGATCAAATTCTCGGCACAGGTTCTTGTAATTGGATTTCGCCACTCGGAGTCGACTCTGCAAGCGTCTTGGTAGTTGCGGGTGGTGGAGCAGGAGGAACTCGTGCGGGCGGTGGCGGTGGAGCGGGTGGATACCAATATGTTGCATCGCAATCAATTACGCCAAATACAACTTACGCAGTTCTTGTTGGCGCTGGCGGAACCGGAGTTCTACTTGATTCTGCAAACAATGGTGGTGATAGTCGATTCGGATCCCTAACGCTGATTAAAGGCGGTGGTGGTGGCGGAGGTGCAATCACTTCCGGAACTGTTGCACGAAGCGGAAAGGATGGTGGCTCTGGCGGCGGCGCAGCCGGCTACCGCGTAAATGAGAGCGCAACAACTGGAAAAGGAACTGTAGGTCAAGGCAACGATGGCGGAAGGGCGATGCCAGATTATGCGTGGCCGGGCGGCGGCGGCGGAGGATCCAGTGGCGCTGGAGCAACTGCGCTTTCAAACACCAGTCCTGCCGGCAAAGGTGGCGCAGGAACCTCGAATTCAATAACCGGAACATCGCTTTGTTACGCAACCGGTGGTGGAGCAGGCACACAGGTTGGCTACATCGCGGGTCAAGCTGGCGATTGTGGTGGTGCCGCCTCTCCAAATGGTGGAGCAGGAACTGTAGGTTCAACAACGCCAGCAAATCCGGTAGCAAATACAGGTGCTGGCGGTGGCGGTTCCGGATGGTCTGCATCAAGTGACTTAGTTGGTGGAAATGGTGCATCGGGTGTTGTGGTTCTTCGATATGTGACTCCGACAGTCGAAGCGGATAACAGCAAGATTTCTTACCTTGCGACGTCCGCAGGTTCATCGTCTACAGCCGGCTTACTTACATTATCAATCCCTGAATCAGTTGGTGCAGGCGCTTATTCGCACACAGTGAAGGTGACAGATAGCACCGGCTCCGTAAGCTCTCCGGTCACAATTAATATCACTGTAAATAAAGCAAACCCAAGAGTCACATTGTCTCTACCTGGAGCAGTGACAACAACGCAATATGGTTTCGGCGTTCAACTCTCAGCACAAGCTAGCACCGCAGGTACGGTGCAATTTAAAGATAACGGCACCGAGATATCTGGGTGTGGCTCTAAGTCAACAACTTCATTTGTAGCTACCTGTCGCTGGGTGCCAAATGTTGTGGCTACTCGAACCATTTCAGCAGAATTTACTCCGACCGATACAGCTAACTACAACTCAGGTATTACAACAACTATGTCAGTTGTCGTATCTAAAGCTGATACTTTGACAGTAACGTCGCTTTCAGAGAATTTCACATTTACAAACTCCGCAGCTGCCGTCACAGAGCGATTCACGCTGAGTGGACTCGCAGAGATTGACTCTGTGACCGTTTCTGCAGGATCAATTACGACTACTTACTCAGGAACAGCGAACGATTCTTCCACCGTAAATTCAACTACAGCGCCAACCAAGGCTGGAGATAATTATGCAATTACTCCATCAGGACTTGTTTTTGCGACAGGTGCGGCATCAAATTATCTAAATATTGAATATGTACCAGGAGTACTGACAATCGCGCGAGCGACAAATAACGGAACTTTCAACTACTTAAGTTCGAACCAACTCACCTATTCACCTACGGGAATAGATACCCCCACTGTCACAGCTTTTGGTGAAGCAACACCTGTATTTACTGGAGCAAATCCAGAGAAATGTTTGATCAACTCCAGCACTGGAGCCTTATCAATTCTCGAAGCCGGAACCTGTTCGGTCACTATGGATGTAACAGAGGGGTACAACTACCTGGCCACTTCAGTAGTTAGAAATGTCGTTATTAATAAGGCAGCTCGAACTATTTCTTTAAGCTCCGCAGCTTCAACAATTAAGTATGGCGATACGGCGACAGTTACTTCTGTTATTTCAGCTGGTGCTACAGATGGCAATTTGGTTTACATATCAAACACAACAAGTATCTGCCAGTATGACGTTGCCGCCGGAGAATTATTGGCAATTCTCGGCACTGGAAATTGCGTACTGTCTGCAACTCTAGATGAGGGCACTAATTATCTGGCTGCGAGCTCGAATACTCTCACCGTTGCAACAGATCTCGCAGATGCACCTGTGGTCACTACAAATAACCTAGACCCGGTCTCGTACAACAATGGAAGCGCAATCACAATAACGCCGACTTTTACCGCCACAGGTTTGAAGCTCAGTGACGCGGCAGGTTCTGCAACGTTCACCTATGCATTTCTCTCAAGCCCTGCCGGTTCTTTCTCATACTCCAGCACCAGCCCACCCACCGAAGGCGGCATTTACACGGTAACTCCTTCAGCGCTTGTTCTCTCTACAGGCTCACTCAATAATTATCGAACACCAACGTACATAAGTTCAGATATTGAAGTCGAACAGATTGATCAACCGGAACTTGTAATTGTGAATCTAACCGGTGAACTATCATTCCCAATCAAACTAATTACAACCGGTGGATCCACGGCGACACCTGCCGTGAGTTATGAAGTGACAACCTCGACAGCGACAAATTGTCGAGTGGTCTATGGTCCCATAGTTGCTGGCGGAGAAAGTATCTGGACCTTACAAGCTGACTCAGCTGGCTCGTGTTCTGTGCGAGCGACAAAGGTGCAGAATCGAAATTTCCGATCCGTTATCTCTGAAACAGCAACTGTAACTGTTCTTGAATTCATCAAGTTCGTTCAACCAACGCCACCTAACTTCACAACAGGTGTAACAATCTCGTCAAGTGTTCCTCTCACGCTCGGAGCGGTTTCTTGTACATCAAACTGCACACCAAGAATTGACTCAATCTCTGCATACACGGGTTATGTGGGGGATATGTTGGTCCTTACTGGAATCAACTTCACTGGCGCCACGAAAGTTATCTTTAACGTCTTCACTAACGCCTCGACTTTCAGCAACGATCCGAGTACTCCTGACACCCAAATCACCGTCCAGGTGCCGGCAGGGCTCAACCCTGGTGAAGTCGGAATCGAAGTGACCACACCCGGAGGCACATCCCCTAGAAACTTCGATTTCGAGTTACTTCCTTAAATTTCCCGTACTTTTCCTGGGTTTTTCCCCGCCCCCTAAATCGGTAGACTCTCGTCCTATTCTTACTTTCCCAAAGGAGCGGTTGTGGATTTTGGTTCGCCACTGAGCAGCGATGCTTCAGACTCTCGTGGGAAATTTTCACGCCGGTCTAAGCGCTTTCGCATCGGTTTGGCGGCGGCAGTTCTGGCAATGGTGGGATCAACTTTTGCAATCAATATCTCGCTCAATGGAAATCGAAACTTTGAATATGGACAAGGTATTTACCAAATTGCCTCGTGTGATCAATTTGTAGCCGTGTCACTTGGCTCGACAACTGCATATGCCGATGGTTTATCGCGTGTAGGTAATATCAAATTGCAAGGTGTCGATGTGGGGCGCTGCGCAAATACATCAATCCGCTTAAAGCTGTACGACTCAAGTACGGCTTCATCGCTCAATCTATTTACCAACCCGACCTATACAAGTCGTGGAGTGACATACCCATGCTGCACTGAAACTGGAACTGCTGTGATCATGGTCTTCGCCGCAAATGCAACACAGGCAACCGCTCTGCAAAGCACAACTCTAATTAGTCCATCGGGTAAGAACATTAATCAAGGTGATCGCGCCCAATCTTTGAGCTACGACCCCGACACCGGAACTTTTACGATTGCATTTAATACCCCATTAGCCATTATGCGCGATATTTATCGAACGACCTTGGAGTCCGCTTCAAATGTATAAGTTCGAAAAGAAAGCTTGGAACCACCGAGTTCGACGTACTGTCATTGTCTCGTTAGTTGTCCCACTGCTTTCGACAATACCTCAGGCACCAGTTGCTGTAGCTGCACCAGCTTGTGTTGAAGGTACTCACTACTCAAGGGTCTCGGCTGCGGGAGCGGCGACAGTTGTATATAGATTTACAAACACGTCAGCTGAGTGCACCTTTGCGCTACCAACGGGACTCACTTCTGCATCACTCCTTGCAGTTGGTGCTGGTGGAGGCGGTGGACCTGACGGTGGTGCTGGTGGAGGTGGTGGTGAACTTCGCTACAACGCAACACAGTCGCTATCAGGAGTTTCGAGTATCGATATCTGGGTTGGAACTGGCGGAAATGGCGGCGTTTGGGGTGGAGGAGCTTCCACCAGCGGAAGTTCAACAACAGTTAAATGGAATGGCTCTACTCAATATCAGGCAAACGGTGGCGCTCGCGCAGATGGTTGGTCGAGTAATGGCCCGCCTGGTGGTGCAGGTGGAAGTGGTGGTACTGGAGGAAATGCAAATACCAATGGTCAACAAGGTGGATCTGGTCCATCACAAGTTTGTACGACGGGCTTAGTTCCTCCTGGAACTACTCCTTCAAATTCGATCACCGGATCTTCTGTCAACTACGGCGGTGGCGGCGGTGGCGGAATGGGAAATAACAACCAGAACGTGGGCACCGCATATCTCGGTGCTGCAGGTGGAGGTACTTCTGGTGGACGCGGATCAAACTATAAACTCGCAACTGATGGTGTAACGGCAATCAATGGCGCAAGCAATGGAAGCCCTGGAACTGCAAACACTGGTGGCGGTGGCGGAGGCGGATCAGCGTGCGACGCTCATGCACCTTGGGGTACGGGGCGGGACGGAGTCTCGCAGCGCACAGCAGGCGGTAGAGGTGCCGACGGAGTTGTGATTCTTAGCTTCTCACGCATTTCCCAAACAATTACATTTGGATCAATCGCGAGCCGCAGAGTTACAGCTGGAACAGTTACAACTGCACCAACATCTTCAAGTGGATTGACGGTTGCGCTAACAAGTGCAACAACTTCGGTATGTACGGTTTCAGGTTTCGTTATCACACCTGTCTCGGCTGGAACCTGCACAATCAATGCAAATCAGGCTGGCAACGACAATTTTGCGCCTGCAAGTCAGGTACAGCAGTCATTTACGATTTTGCCAAATTACATTTCTTACAACTCAAATAATGCGACAACAACGAGATCAATTGAATCCACCACGGCAAGCACATTGACTGGCACTACGTTATCCAGTGGACGTCTAGCTCTTGGCTCCCCGATATCAGATGGATTGGTATTACAGCTTGACGGATCTGACGCTTCATCCGTTAGTGGTTCTTCCTGGGTAAATAAGGTTGCTGGCAGATCAGGAGCCGAAGCAAGTGCGACTCTAGTTGGAAGTCCTGCCTACGATGCAACAGAAGGAGCCTTCACTCTTAATGGCACTAATCAATATTTCACTCTCGGTACGACAAATTATCTTTATAACGGTGCCCTCCCATTCACTGTAAATTTAAGCTTTAAAGCATCGGATGTATTTCGCGATAACTGCCTAATTGGAAACTTTAACGGTGGGGTTGGCGCCACATTTATGTATCGCGTTTATAACGGCGTGCTTTATGGAAACAGAAATGTTAGCCCTTGGGAAGTTAGTGGAACCACTAGAGTCCCCGCTGGTGAAATTCAATATGCCTCCATGTCTTTTGATGGCTCGTATCTTCGCCTCTATCTCAATGGCGTGTTGCACGGCACGAGCTCACTCATTAATTCAACAGTTTCGTACTCCGGAGGAACCCGTATAGGGGGCTGTCAAGAGAGCTCCTCACCAGGTCGCATGTTCAAGGGGCAGATTTATAATGCACAGATTTATAACCGTGCTCTCTCAGGAACAGAAATTGCAACAAACTTCCAAAATCTAATTCCTGCACAACGCGCAACTAAGACCAATTACTCGCTAGGACCTTGGACAACTTCGGTAGATACCGGCACATCTTACGGAACAACAAGTTACGACCTGTCAGCTCTACCAACACCTTATTTCAGAGTAAGTGCTGAGAATTATTCAGGAGGAACGCTTTCCGCCTCAGTTGGAGGATCTCGGCTCTCAATTACAAAGAATGGTTCACCAGTACTTAATTCGAATTCGGGGGGTGGATACGGCGCGAATGCACGGTTTGCGACCATCAGCGGGGGTACAGGTGATGGATTCCGACTCGGTAATGCAGAGATGCCTAATTACACATTCTGTGGAATGGCACGTTACAAAGATTTAGATACCGGCGTTAGGGGCACGCAGGGAAGAATTTTCTCTTACGGGAGTGGAACCAACTGGCTTTCTGGTTGGTACGCAGGTGGAGTTAAGAACTTCTTTCACAATGAGTGGCTGCTAGGACATTTCACTACACCAGACCAGCAATGGCATGTCGTTTGTGACGCTGGAAATGAAATTTATTGGGATGGCGAAAAACAGACTGTTACTACAAGGGCATATACAAGCCTTCCACCACTCGCTATCAACTGGGCGGCAGGCGGCGACAATTCAAGTTATGAATTTACTGAGGCTATTGTTTACGATCAAGTTCTTTCCGCCGCACAAATTGGAAATATTTATCGCTACTTTGAGAATAAATTCGGGCTAACCGGAATTACAACTTCGGCACCCAGTGCAACTGCGTTAACACCGCCAACCAATTACACAAATAGTGGATATGCAAACCTTAACGCTTCGTGGTTCTCACTCATAACTTATGATGGAAACAAACAAACTTCTGGGACGCCTCCTGCATCACATGCAATAACAAACCTTGGAGGAACTGCAGCTGCTGTTGGTTCTTTAGTCAAAACCGGCTATCGATTCACGGGTTGGAATACGGCGGCAAATGGTTCAGGTACTCGCTATGCGGCCGGTGCGCCTCTCGCAAATACCGGAAATCTCCTGCTTTATGCGCAATGGGCTTTGCCTGTCGCATTACCCGTTGCGGCGAATAATCCATCCTCTCTAAGTCCATACATGAGACTTGTTGCATCAGATTACGATGCGGCGAATAAAATTTGGCGAGATTCGTCAGGTAACAGCAGAAATGTCACAAGAATTGTAGGAACTCCAAGTCTTACAACTTCATCTGGAAATGGAAGTTCAAAAACTATTCAGGTTATCGCGGGTGGAGTTAATGACAAGATCTACTTCGATAATGCTCCAATCTCAACAAACTGGACCGTTTTTGCATTATCAAGATATTCGGGGGCAAGTAATCGCGCCAGAATTATTTCAGGAAATTATTCTGCTGGCGTTTATCAGGATGGTAATAGCGTTGGAAACTGGTTAATAGGTCAGTGGAATGGTCAGGCTGCGGTTGGGCATTTCAATGGGTGGGTTGCAAACAGCTCCGCAACGCCAGCCGGCCTTACCGTTACAGATTGGGTCATGTCGACCGGATTCCCATATAACTACAGATACAACGGAATTTCTAGAGGAACGAGTGGCGGTACGGCCGCACTTCCCCCAATAGGAATTAATACAATTTCTACTGAGGTATCTGATTATCAAGTTGCTGAAGTGATTATTTACGATCGAACTCTCACATCAAGTGAAATCACCCAGGTTGAAGATTATTTCGATGAAACCTATGGCCTTACTTACGCCAAAGTTGGGACATATCAGACAGCATCAACACTTATCATCGGCGCGGGTGTTGGAGGACGAAGTGACACCTTCACAGCAGCTGATGGTTTAGGAACCAAGACTTTCACTTTATCGCCTGTGGTCTCTGGGATTTCCATAGACACATCAACGGCTAATGGCGTTGCACTAGTAATTAGTTCTTTGGTCCCAAGTGGAACATATGTCGAAACCATTACAGCCACGGATCAAGCAGGTTTGACAGCTCAGCATGTAGTTACTGTTACTGTTTCACCTGCCGTTAAATTTGATACGAGCACAGC
>JACCDX011255709.1_pt1 | contig 15632 bp, 16 predicted proteins | sample 7449681 | NCBI WGS metagenome assembly JACCDX01 (sample SAMN15323450, study PRJNA562643) | freshwater metagenome | isolation source: river surface water | place: USA:Blue River Watershed | collected 2017-08-18 | reverse complement strand
TTGAGGCGAACCAGCTCAATCTGGGTTTTCCAGCGCTCCCAATCATTGTCTGCCAATACGGAGGCCAGTCGATTGCCGTTTTTGACAATGAACGATTGGGCAATATCCACTTTTAAACTCCATAGAAACGCATACTTGGAATTTAGGTGGTTTGATACGATACATCCGTTGGGGATCGCACATAGCCTTTTCGTAAAAGCTTAATCACCTCAAGAAATTCGACGGATCAAATAGCGAAAGAACAAGGCTCCTGCTCCAGCATACAAGAGGGACAAAACGAGCAACGACTGCCATGGATACTCCCTCCACCAGACCACCAGAAGCATCGCTGCAAAGGCAACGAGACTGATGGTAACCATGACAAAACCAAGCGCAAACAGGCACAGCGTTATCAGTAGATTCTGTCTGATTTCTCTCAATCGGCAGAATACTGCCTCATATCGAGATTGCAGCAGATTGATCAAGCCGGTTATCCAGCCTGTTTGATTCAGGAGCTGATGCAGCCAGGAATCCTGCAAAGGTCACCCCTGTCGGCGCTTGATCCAGAGACCGAGCAACAGGCCGATTCCAGCCGAAATGCCGACGGCCTGCACAGGATGGGTCTGAACATAGTGCTTCGTCCGCTGCGCAGAATGACGAAACGCATCACTCACATCGGACTCTAGCCGCTGCAGCCGCTCCATCGCCTCTCCCAGCTCCGAGGCGATCGTTTTTTTCAGCATCTCCGATCCGTCTTTACCGTCCGCCAATGCGGCATGCATGAGTGCCTGCGTGTCCCTGATCACGGTCCTGAGGTCATGAATGAGTTGCACCTTGCGGGTTTCCAGTTGGTCTGACATGGCGTTCTCCTTTGAAAAAAACATCCTCACGCCTCACCGGGTGATGCATCTGTTCGTTTCCACACAGGGCGATCGCAATCCCTGCATTGCTCATGGACTACATCGGCCGCAAGAGGTAGTCGATTCACGTGATGGCGGACGCGATCGCACTTGCCGAGACTGGGTGCAGACGATCTAAAGGCCTGCGGAAGTACAGCTTCCAAGGCCCCACAGACGTCCCAAGCCGGCGCTGATTTGAATCAGCACCACAACTTTTACTTCAAAGGAATCCCCATGAAAAAAGCATCTATCACATTGATTGGTGTCGTAACGCTTTGCCTGACCTCGCTTGCATTTGCCTCCGACAATGGGAACAACGGTAACGGTAATGGCCATGGAAACGGCAACTCGCAGCCGCAGTCGGATCCGACGATTCAGGCGACCTTGCTGGTGAACACCGCTGTCGTGAACACCGCGTTCGGGTCCAATGGCATCGCCCAACAGAACCTGGCATCGAACGTTGGCAGCTTTGAATCGAATGCCACCGTCATGCAAATGGCGGCCATCAAGGACTCGCTGGTCATGAACAGCGGACTGGGCGGTCAGGCGAACCAGAACATCGCCTCCAACGTCGGGGAGGACGGTCTTCGGACGTCCACCTTCCAGATCGCCTTGATCCGGAATTCCGCAGTTGTCAACCGTGCGTCTTGGGGTGGCAAGGCATTGCAGAACCTGTCTTCCAACAGCAACTGCCTGACCTGCCAATAAGCCTAGGGGCGCCAGGGTGATGCGGTGATCCCGCATCACCCTACAGCCCCTCCTGGAGACGCCTGTGCTTGATCTCAGAATTTGGGTCGCCTTGTGCTGTGGTCTGTTCCTTGCGGGCCTGTCCAGGGCCCAGACAGCGCCTGGCGAAGATCCCATGGTGCTGAATCAAGGCGTTCAGCGCGTGATGGTTCCGCTTGCGTCTGGCAACCCGCCAGCACCCTCCGCCAATTTTGAATTGCCCGCCTGGATGGATGCCAAGCTGGCGCGCTTTCAAGCCAAGGCATTTGCCACCGATACGACCGGCGTATTGACGGACGAGGATGTCATCACCCGAACCACACAAGAGGGCGTGCGCAAGGTCTGTAGCCAGGAGATCGCCAGCAGCACAGGCAAGGGGGGTAGCGCACTCCCGCGCTATGGCCCTAAGCCTGACGCACAGATCGTCGTTTTACGGGGTGATCTGGTCAACATTTGCCGCTGAAGCGGCTGACACCTGAGGTTTCACCATGCCGTTTTCATGGCGCACGCAAAGCAATTTCAAAGTCTCCCTCCTTCGACGCATCGGCATCGCCGGTCTGCTGGTCTTCCTCCTGCCGGCATGCACGACACCAATGGATGCCCGCCGGGACGCAGCGTTTCAAAGCTATGCCGCGTCGTCTGATCGACCCAGTGTTCGACCGATCAGGGCGATGTCCAGTTTCTCCGACTCACTGCAATGCATGGATCAACTGATGCGGGAGGCGCTCGTGCCGACCACACTCATCACGAGCAAGCAGATTCCAGATTTCTCGACGCGCGCACCGGTTGCGACCAAGGAAATGGTCATCACGGCATTGCTGCAGATGTCACGCACCAGCAATGTCTTTCGCTATGTCGACTATGAAGTGGACCTGGTCCGCCAAGACACGGTCCAGAACTTGACGAATATCTTGCTCAATAACAACCAGATCCAGCTTCAACGGCCGGCGCTTTATTTCTCCGGGGCCATCTCCTATGTCGACCAGAACGTCTTGAACAACCGCGGCAATTTAGGAACCTCCGCGAATCGACTCGAGACGGGCTACAGCAGGAACCGTAATGCGACCGTGCTCGCCCTGGAGCTCCATCTGGGCGACTTTCGCACACGCACCCTGATACCCGGAATGGATTCAGCGAACGAGGTCATCATCGGAAACGGGGGCGAGGGCCTGGACCTGGCTGGCCGTATCGGCGAATACGGCTGGCAGTTCAACGTGGGCAGAGACTACGCGCAAGGTGCAGGTGCCGCAGTCCGGACGCTGGTCGAATTGGCGGTGATCGAACTGGCTGGGAAATGGGCGCGGGTGCCGTATTGGCAGTGCCTGACGCTGGAGCAGACCCACCCCAATTTCCAGAGGCAATTGCGCGACTGGTACGAAGAAGGTCAAGACAGCGTCCATCAGGGGCTGGTCAAGCAGTCACTGACCTCCAAAGGCTACTTGGGCCGCACGCCATCTTCCGCGCAGAATCCCACAGCAGCCCTGCGCGACGCCATCGGACGCTTCCAGGCCGACCAGGGCATGGTGGTGACTGGTGTCGTCGATTTCGCCACCTATGAACGCGCCTTGCGCGACTTTGTTTCGCTGGACCAGAACGGCCATCTCGTCCGATATGGCTGGCGCTCCTCGCATCCCGGGCCAGTTGCCATGGAACTCAATGACGCCGTCGCACCACCGCAATCGCTGCGGGCGTATGGCGCCGCGCCGGCGCAGCGGAAAGTCGACCTGCAGATCGAGAACGTGATGAATGGCCGCACCCAGTTCGAAGTGGGTGAGCAGGTGTTCCTGTCGGCCACGGTGTCACGCAACGCCTATGTCGCCTGCTACCTCGCCAATGCGGCGGGCTCGATCGTACGGCTCTTGCCGAACGTGCTGTCGCAGGGCTATGTGTCCGCCAATCAGGCCATCCGCCTGCCAGACTGGATGAGCCCCAATCCAGGCTATGTGATTGAAACCGCCAGCGCAGGCACGGAAGCCGTCGTGTGCATCGCGACCGATCAGGATGTCACGGCACGATTGCCTTCTGCACTGCAAACAGCGCCATTCACACCTTTGACCGGGATTTCAGGCTTGAAGGATCTGATCGACGCCTACCAGGCCACGCTCCACGCCAGCGAGTTCTCGCATGCCACATTGGACTGGAAGGTCAGCGCCATCCGCAGCACGCAGAGTCGCCAGGGCAAAGCGCCATGAAGCGCTGGGGGCTGACCCTGTGCGCAGGGCTGTTCTGTGGACTGGGGGTTTCCACTTGGGGCCTTGCAGACATGGATGATGGTTTCCAATTGAGCCAGTCCACGCCGGATATGGTTCCCTTGCTCGACTCCCTGCGCGCCGACAACGCACCCCCCGCCATCACCGGTCAGGACAACAGGCCCAGCGAGCAAGCGGCTCACGAGATCAGGTCGCTTCGCAAGCGGGCGCTTGCCGTGCCCCAAAACACTGCGCAGCGCGTGGAAGCCGGCCAGGCGGCCTGGTTGCTTGGGCTTTTGACGCTGCATGGTGCCAGTGGGCCGGCTGATCCCGCCAAAGCCAGGCAATGGTTCACGCTGAGTGCGCACTACGGCGAGCCCATGGCCAGCGCGGGAATGGCATGGTGTGCGCTGGATGGATGCCAGGCCATGCCGAACCTGTTACAGGCCCAATACTGGACGCAACGCCTCATGCCCGTTGACCTGGCGCGCGCAGCGTATTTCCAATGGCTGATCGAACGCCAAATGCACCCCTTGAATGCAGGGGCCAGCGTGGGCCTTCAAAGTATCGGGGCGGTCGAGCGCTACTGGCTGGACAGGGCGACCCAGGAAGGCAACGTTCACGCCATGATCGCCTTGGGGATTCTGCTCGCGCAGGATCATGACTTGCACCGGTCCTTGGAACTGTTCGAGCGCGCAGCCCCGTGGTCCGAAGTGGCCGCCCAAAATGCAGGATGGATCCGGCGTCGGATCGCGCTCGAGCAACGTCCCGCGCAGGCCCACCTGCCAGCCTCTGCGGGCATGTCGACAGCAGAGGCCACATTCAAGGCGGCACGTGACTACCACCGTGGCAATGGTGTCGCCATCAACTACGCCGAGGCGATACGCTTGTACCGGCAGGCTGACATTGAGGGCAGCGTACTTGCACGGCGTATGCTGGCGCTGATTTATTCGCGAACCACGATAGAGGGCACACTGGATCCACTTTGGATGCGCCAGCTCAGTGACGTCGATCTTTCATCAGTTGTGCCTCAACAAGCTGCGGCACTGGGAGCATCCGCCCTGCGCAGAGAGAGCACCGGCCTGATCGATCTCTTGCCTCTCAAGTGGCGCCAATCGATGCCCGATGGAAAGCCCGCCAATTGAATGAGAATCGCCTGATCAACAAGTGAATTGCAGGTCGTTTTTCCATCTAGGACTCCGGCGCCTGCGGAGAATCGACAGGCTCTTCCCCCAGGGCGGCAAGCCCCATGATCGCCAGCCCGAGCCACACCGGCGTGATCAGGAAACGGTACCGCACCCACCAGGACCCGCCCTCGCGCCAGCCACGGGCCGACTTGCGAAAGCTGCCGCCCCACCAGTAGGCGACCAAGGCGAACACCAGCCAATCCCCCGCCTCGTCGTAGCCTGCCAACGCGGCGTAGATCACGAGGAACACCACGGACAGCATGGCGATCAGGCGCAGGCTCTGGCCAAAGACTTCGAGCACCCGTATGCCGAATGCATCCCCGTGCGCCACTTTCTCCGCCTCGGAAAAGATCTCGTCGGACAGATCGGTGTCCGCGCTTTTCAGCAGGTCACCTGTCATGCCGGGCAGCAGCGCCAGGAAGCCATTGATCATCACGAACACCGTGACCGGGGCCAGCGCAAGCACCTCCAGGATGTCATCGACCGTCCACCAGCGGAACACGTCCACGGGCAAGTGCCCGACCCCCCAGGTGATGGCCGCATTGCAGGTCACGGCCGCGAACAGGAAGAGGATGAACATCACCATCAGGGGCCGGATCCCCGCGCGCAAGCCGCGGTAGGCCCACAGGCCGCTGGACATCACCGTCGCCTGCGGATCGCGCGCCACCTGGATCGCCGCCAGCACCGGCAACAGCCCCAGCAGCATGGAGATGAAGCCGCCCACCAGCAGGGCGGCAAAAAGCAGCCCGGTCGCCAGCATGACATTGCCCTGGAGCACCACCAGGGCCTGCACCCCTTCGGGTACCAGCAGGAAAATCAGGAAGGACGCCAGGGCCGCGGGCAGGCCCCAGATCACGGTCTTCGCGATCGCGAACCAGCGCCCCCGCATGCCTTGCCACCCGGCCTTGACCACTCCGAGGGCACTGCCCGGACCCGCCCGCGAAAAGCCCGTCACCAGCCAGGCGAAGATCCAGGCATCGGTCAGGTAGGACACGAGGATGAAGACATCCATCCCCAGGGCGTCCAGGGTGCGTCGCAGGAGGACGGTCACCGCGGCCACCAGCAGGAAGAACACCGGATGCGCGAGCCACAGGGCACGGGCCTGCCGCAGCCAATAGGAAAAACGGCCCGCCGCCAGGTCATGGGCCTGGGCCGCCCTGAAATGCAGCCCCAGGTTCACCGGGAAGTCTTCCTGGCAGCCACCAGCTTGCGGGCGGCCTCGGACAGTGTCGCCAGGCGTTCGCTGTCGCTGGGGTGATCCGACAGGTAGCCCTCCAGCCGCTGCACCAGCACAGGGGCAGGCTCCTCGCTGCGCATATCCACCCAGATGCTCGCGCCCTGCAAGGGGTCGAAGCCCGCACGGGCCATCAGGGCCAGGCCCAGCAGGTCGGCCTCCCGCTCATGTTCCCGTTGCAGCGGCAAGGTGATGGTATTGAGGCCCTCGCCCAGGACAGCCATCCGCAGCTGCCCCATCTTGAAGCTCTGGGCCAAGACCTCGAGCGTGCTGTCGATGACAGCGCCGTGCCCCACGCTCGTGCGGCCATGCTCCAGCAAGGCATGCGCGATCTCGTGCCCGAGCACCATCGCAACCTTGTGATCATCCGCGCCCGTCAACGCCAGCAGGCCCGTGTTCAGGATCATCTTGCCGCCCTGCAGGCAATAGGCATTGACCTCTTCGTCCTTGATGACCCGGGTCTCCCAGTTCCAGTCGCGGCTGAAGGGATAGGCCGCTTCGGCCTGGCGCACCAGGCGCGCCATGATGGCCTGCACGCGCCGGTGTACCCGCGGGTTCTTTTCGATGCGGTCCTCGAGGTCCATCAACTCGATCATCTGTGCGTACTGGCGTTCGCCCAGCGTCCGTGACAGTTCGCGGCTGATCATGTGCACCTGCATCCGGGGTGGGACCAGCGACGCATCGGGCGAAGTGGGTGGAGCAGGCCCGCAGCCCGCAAGCACGCCCGCCAGGCTCAGGCCCACCAGGAGCCTTCCCCCGGGGATGCGGCGGCGCACCCTCAGATTCCCTTGGGCCGGGCCACGGCGTTGGTGCGGTCGCGGATCGGGATCTCCAGGGTGCGCAGGGTGCCGCCTTCGCGCACGCTCAGGCGGATCGCGCCTTCGGACAGGCCCCGCGCCCAGACCTGCTTGTAGAACGCCTCCAGCGATTGCACGGGCTGGCCGTCGACCGCCACCACCCAATGCCCGACGCGCAGGCCTGCGGCTTCGGCGGGGCTGTTCGCATTCACGCGGGTGATGCGGATGCCGCCCGCGAGGGCGGCCGCATTGATGCCGAGCCAGGGGCGCTTGCCTTGCGGGTTCTGACCGGTCTTCACCAGGTCCTCCAGCACCGGCACCAGCACGTCGACCGGCACGAACAGGTTGCCGGGCACGACGCGGGGCGTGTCATCGGGCATGACATCGCGCATGGCCAGGTTGCCCACGCCCACGAGTTCACCCGCCAGGTTGAAGAGACCGGCGCCCGAGTGGTTCTCCAGCATGGGCGAGGTGTACAGGGCTGAATCGAGGTGGTATTCCCAATAGCCGGTGAAGGGGCGCGTGTCCACCAGGCGCACGGCACCGGCCTGCCGCGGCGAGGCGCCGGAGATCACCAGCAGCGGGCTGCCCTTGGGGATGGCGGTGGCAGATCCGAGCTTCACCGGCTTGATGCCTGCCAGGGGGAACAAGGGCCGCAGCAGGCCCAGGCCGTTGACGAAGTCATAGGCGACCACCTGCGCCGGAATGCGTTTCTGGTCGCGGGTCACGATCTCCACGGTCTCGGCTTCCAGGACCAGGTAGCCGATGGTGATGACCAGGCCCTGCGGCTCGATCACGATGCCCGTGCCCTCACGCAGGCGGCCCAGGGTGCGGGCGGAGGCGGCGTCGTCGATCGCCCGCGCCTCAACTCCGACGGTGGCGGACTGCAGCGCCTCGAAACGCTGGCTCGCGCCGGGGTCGGCCTGGGGCGGTGATGAAGCGACAGCCCCGTGCAGGGCGGCCAGGGTCATGAAACCCACCAGGCACCGCCGGCGTGCGAGATTCATCATGCGGACACCCATGTTGATTAAGACGGCGTCAATTTGATCCTAATTCTGGCCAGATCACACAGCGCCGGCAAATGCACCTATGCATCCTTCTCAAGTAATAAGAAGGAAGACGTCCCGGTGCCCACCAAGCAGTGTCCGAAGGCTCAGGCTGGCAGGAACAGGGCCTGCAGGTCGCTCAGGAAATCGAACCCGCGCTCGGTCGGCTGCACGCGTTCGAGCGAGCGCGTGACCAGCCCCTTGGCCTCGGCCTCGGCCAGCGCGCGCATGATGGCCGACACCGGCAGGCCCGTGCGCTCGGTGAAATCGCGCAGGGCAAAGCCTTCGCGCAGGCGCAGGGCATTGAGCATGTATTCGAACGGCAGGTCGGCCCGGGCCACGTCGCTTTCCTGTGCCACGGCCTGCCCGGCGCGGGCCTGTTCCATGTACAGCTTGGGTTCGCGGTAACGCACCTGGCGCACCACGCGGTGCGCGAAACTGAGCTTGCTGTGCGCGCCTGCGCCGATGCCCAGGTAGTCGCCGAACTGCCAGTAATTCAGGTTGTGCCAGCAGCGGTGCCCTTCACGCGCATACGCCGACACCTCATACCGCTGCAGGCCGGCGGCCTGCGTGAGCTCGGTGATCCGATCGAGCATGGCGTAGGCCGTGTCGTCGGGCGGCAGTTCGGGGGGGAACTTGGCAAAGTAGGTGTTCGGCTCCAGCGTCAGGTGGTAGATGGACAGGTGCGGCGGCGCCATCGCCAGGGCCTGGCGCGTGTCGGCCTCGAGCTGCGCCAGGGTCTGCCCCGGCAGGGCGTACATCAGGTCCAGGTTGAAGGTGTCGAATGCGGCGGCGGCCTCCTCGCACGCAGCCAGCGCCTGGGCACGGTCATGCACGCGCCCCAGCGCCTTCAGGTGCGCGTCGTCGAAGCTTTGCACGCCGACGGACAGGCGTGTGGCGCCCGCCGCGCGAAAGGCGCGAAAGCGGTCTTTCTCGAAGGTGCCCGGATTGGCCTCCAGCGTGATCTCGCAGTCCGCCTCCAGGCGCAGGCGCGCGCGCACGTCGCCAATCAGGCGGTCGATACCCGTGGGCGAGAACAGGCTGGGCGTGCCCCCGCCGATGAAGATGCTGTGCACACCGCGCCCCCACACCAGGGGCAGGGCCTGCTCGAGATCAGCCACCAGGGCATCCAGGTAGGCCTGCTCGGGCAGATCACCTGCCGATTCATGCGAGTTGAAATCGCAGTAGGGGCACTTCTTGAGGCACCAGGGCAGGTGCACGTAAAGCGACAGCGGCGGCAAGGCTCCCAGCTGCAAGGTGCCAGGGCGCATGTAATGCGCGAGGTCCCGGGGCGCGGCAGCGGCACTGCCAGAGGGCATCACCAGCGCTCCCGCATCAGCCGCAACATCTCGCGCGCGGCCTGGCCGCGGTGGCTGTTGGCGTTCTTCACCTCGGTGGGCAGTTGCGCGAAGGTCTTGCCGAAGGCAGGAATGAACATCACCGGATCGAAACCGAAACCGTTCTCGCCCACGGGTGCCGCGGTGATCTCGCCCACCGCGCGGCCCACCGCGATCAGCGGCTCCGGGTCGTCAGCGCTGCGCAATGCCACCAGGGTGCTGACCAGTGCCGCACGCCGGTTGGTGATGCCCTGCATCTGCTCCAGCAGCGCCTTCACGTTGTGGTCATCGCCCTTGGGGTATCCGAATTGCGTGGCGTAGTAGGCCGTGTCCACGCCGGGCAGGCCGCCGAAGGCGTCGACGCACAGGCCGGCATCGTCGGCCAGCGCCGGCAGGCCGCTGGCGCGCGCCGCATGGCGCGCCTTGGCCAGCGCGTTCTCCACGAAGGTGCGGTGGGGCTCCTCGGCCTCGCCGATGCCCAGATCGGCCTGGCACACCAGCTTCACGCCCAGGGGCACCAGCATCGCCTGCAGCTCGGCCAGCTTGCCCCGGTTGTTGGAGGCCAGCACCAGGGTCTCGATCATGGTCAGGCCCCGGCCGCAGGCAGCGGGCGCGCCAGCGCCTGGGCCTGCAGGGTCACGAGTTCGGCGATGCCCTTCTCGGCCAGTTGCAGCAGGCGGTCCATCTCGGCGCGGGTGAAGGCCACGCCCTCGGCGGTGCCCTGCACCTCCACGAAGTGGCCGGCGCCGGTCATCACCACGTTCATGTCGGTGTCGCAGGCGACGTCCTCGATGTACTCCAGATCCAGCAGGGGCGTGCCCTCGACGATGCCCACCGAGATGGCGGCCACCGGCCCGGTGATCGGAGAAGCCGCCAGCTTGCCCTGCGACAGCAGCAGGTTCACCGCGTCCTGGGCGGCCACGAAGGCGCCGGTGATGGCGGCGGTGCGCGTACCGCCGTCGGCCTGCAGCACGTCGCAGTCAAGGTGCAGGGTGCGCTCGCCCAGGGCCTTGAGGTCGAACACTGCGCGCAGGGAGCGGCCGATCAGGCGCTGGATCTCCTGGGTGCGCCCGCTTTGCTTGCCGCGGGCGGCTTCGCGGTCGCCGCGGGTGTGGGTGGCGCGCGGCAGCATGCCGTATTCGGCGGTGACCCAGCCCTCGCCGCTGCCCCGCTTGTGCGGCGGCACCTTGTCCTCGATGGAGGCCGTGCACAGCACGCGGGTCTGCCCGAACTCGATCAGGACGGAGCCCTCGGCATGGATGGTGAATCCGCGGGTGATGCGCACCGGGCGCAGCTGGTCGGCGCGGCGGCCGGCGCTTCTCTGGAATGTGGTCATAGCGGCAATGCTAACAACGACGCAGGTCCCGCCCGCAAACCCTAGGGCTTGCGGTCCGCGGCGCGGCGGATGGCCGCATTGATCTCGGCGATCGAGCGCTCGATGGCGGCCTCGTCCAGGTCATCGCCCGACGGGTCCAGGGCCTGCAGTGCCCCGCACTGGATGGTGGAGGCGAACACGCCCTCGCTCAGGCCTTCAGTCAGCACGCCGTGACGGGAGTCGAGCGCCTGGGACAACTCCCATTCGACGGCGATGAGGGTGACGTTGTCTCCCCGTGGGCCGCCCAGGCGCAGGGCCTCCTCGGCCAGCTGCGGGACGGCCTGTGACACGGGCATGAGCGCCAGGCGCTCCACGATGCGGGACTCGGGCACGCTGTCCCAGAGCCCGTCTGAACACAGAAGGAACTTGTCGCCCTGTCGCAGGGGCACGGGCCCGCCGGCGTCATGGATCGGGCTCAGGGGCGAGCCCAGGCAGGTGAAGAGGAGGTTGCGTGGCACCGCGCCCTGGCGCGCGTCACTGCCACCCTTTTGCGCCAGGTGGGCGAGATAGGTGTGGTCCCGCGTGCGCGCCAGCACGCGCCCCGCGCGCACCAGGTACAGGCGCGAATCGCCACAGTGGATCCAGGTCAGGACGGACCCCTGCACCAGGGCGGCCACCAGCGTGGTGCGTGGCGGGTCGGCCAGTCCGCGCGCCAATGCGTGCCGGGTGATGGCCTGGTGCGAAGCCAGAAGCGACGTGCCCAGGAAGGTGGCCGGACAGGGTACCTGCGGCACGGCCTCCCGCTGGAAGCGGGCCGCCATCGTCTGCAGCGCGATCTGCGCGGCGATGTCCCCGCCCGGGTGGCCGCCCATGCCGTCGGCCAGGAGGAAGAGAGCCGCTTCACGCGTGTAGCAGTAACCCATGCGGTCCTCGTTTCGGGGTCGTCCGCCCTTGCGACTGACCTGGAAGACGGAGAACTTCATGCGGCCCTCCCGCCGGCGAGCGCGGATTTCATCTGGGCGCCCAGCCGGCGTATGAGCGCGGGCGGTGACCGGAGGGCCTCGGGTTCGCGACTGAGCGCACGCTGCAAGGCGAACACGGATTGCGGCCTGGCCAGGGCGTCCAGCTGCATGCACCAGCCCACCACATCGATCAGGCTGTCGGTGTAGGGCCCGCGCAATCGCTCCAGCAGTTGCGGCAGGCTGTCGGCCTTCTGGCGCTGCGGCACCTCCGGGGGCGGACACCCCTGCATGCAGGCGTAGAGGCTGGCCCCGATGGCGTAGATGTCGGTCCACGGCCCCAGAGGCACGTCACGGCGATACATCTCGGGCGCCGCGAAGCCGGGCGTGTACATGGGCCGCAGGAATTTGCCCTCCTTGGCCAGCACCTCGCGGGCCGCGCCGAAGTCCAGCATGACCGCGCGGTTGTCATCGGTGATGAACAGGTTGGCGGGCTTGAGATCCAGGTGCAGCATCTTGTGCTGGTGCACGATGCGCAGGCCCCGCAGGATCTCGTCGAACAGCGAGCGGATGGTGGCCTCGCCCAGAACGCGCGGCTGCTTCAGGTCGCGGGCGGTGAGGATGTAGTCCTGCAGCGTGGCGCCTTCCAGGCAGTTCATCACCATGTAGACGGTCTCGTTCTCGCGAAAGAAATTGAGCACGCTCACCACCGAGGCATGCGAGATCTGCGCGAGCGCCCGCCCCTCCTCGAAGAAGCTCTTGAGCCCCAGCCGGTACAGGGCCAGCTTGTCGGGCGTCACCTGCGGCAGGTTCTCCCCGGGTTCACGCGTGGCCAGCGAGGCGGGCAGGTACTCCTTGATGGCCACCTGCTGGCCTTCGCGGTCCTCTGCCAGGTAGACGATGCCGAAGCCGCCAGAGGAAAGCTTTTGCAGGAGCCGGTACCCGCCAATGAGCGTGCCGGGGGGAAGCGGTGCGGGTTTGAGCTTTGCCATAATGGGGAAGGCCACAGGCGATGGAGCCCCAAAGTTCCAGCCCGCCCCTCATAAATTACAACCAAAGTAAACAAATGCCAGTGTACAGCATGACCGGCTATGCCAGCGCCCAGTCCCCTGGGGCGGTATCTGCGGCCGGTCAGGCGGACACGGCAGGGGCTGGCGCCGCAGGGCCACGGCTCGGGGTCGAGATCCGCGCCGTCAACAGCCGCTTCCTGGACCTGACCTTCCGGTTGGCCGAGGAGCTGCGCCAGCACGAACCCGCGCTGCGCGAACTGCTGCAATCGCGCCTCAAGCGCGGCAAGGTGGAAGTGCGCGCGGGCCTCGAGTCCGCCAGCGGGGGCGAGTTGCGCGAACCGGGCGCGCGCCTGCTGCAGCGCCTGAACAGCCTGCAGGACCAGATCCGCGGCTGGCTGCCCGAGGCCCGCCCCCTGAGCGTGGCGGACGTCATCAAGCTGTCCAGCGCGGGCGAGCCCGCCCCGGCCGACAGCGGCGAGCGCCTGCAGTCGCTGGCGCAGCAGGCCCTGGAGAGCCTGGTCGATGCCCGCGCCCGCGAAGGCGCGCGCCTGGTCACCATGTTGCGCGGCCACCTGCAGCAGCTGCGCGCGCTGGCCGAACAGGCCCGTCCCCTGGTCCCCCAGCTGGTCGAACAGCAACGCGCGCGCTTCCTGGAACGCTGGAAGGACGCCATGGGTCTGGGCGCTCAGGGCGGCGCCAGCGCCACCCCCGATGCCGCCCAGGACCGTGCCCTGGCCGAGGCCACGGCCTTCGCCATCCGCATCGATGTGGCCGAGGAACTCACCCGCCTGGCCGCGCATCTGGACGAGATCGAGCGCCTGCTGGCCAAGGGCGGCGAGGTCGGCAAGCGGCTGGACTTCCTGATCCAGGAGCTGCACCGCGAAGCCAACACCCTGGGCTCCAAGTCGGCGGCCCTGGAGCTGACCCGCATTTCCGTGGACATGAAGGTGCTGATCGAGCAGATGCGCGAGCAGGTCCAGAACATCGAATGAAGGCTTTTTAAGTGGACTACCCAGGCAACCTCTTCGTCGTCGCGGCCCCCAGTGGGGCGGGCAAATCCAGCCTGGTCAAGGCGCTGATGGAGCTGGACGCCCAGGTCCTGCCCTCGGTGTCGCACACCACCCGGGCGCCGCGCGGCCAGGAAAAGCATGGACGCGAGTACTTCTTCGTCTCGCCCCAGGAGTTCGATTCCATGGTGCTGGCCGACGCGTTCGTCGAATGGGCCAACGTCCACGGCAACCGCTACGGCACCTCCAAGAAGGCCATCGAGGAGCGCATCGCCTCGGGGGCCGACGTCATCCTGGAGATCGACTTCCAGGGCGCCGTCCAGATCAAGCGCATCTTCACCAACGCCGTCCTGATCTTCATCCTGCCCCCCAGCTGGGAAGAACTGCGTGCCCGGCTGGAGCGCCGGGGCGAGGACACCCCCGAGGTCATCGAGGTGCGCCTGAAGAACGCCGCCGAGGAGATGGCCCAGGCCCGGGAATTCGACTTCGTTATAATCAACGAGTTATTTGAGCGAGCGTTGTTCGACCTCAAGACCATCGTCCACGCCCAGCGGCTGAAGTTCTCGGCCCAGCGACGGACCCGGGCCGACACCTTCAAGGCCCTGCACATCACCTGACCCCGGAGAGCTTTCATGGCCCGCATCACCGTTGAAGATTGCCTGCAGAAGATCCCCAACCGCTTCCAGCTGGTGCTGGCTGCGACCTACCGCGCCCGCATGCTGAGCCAGGGCCATGCCGCCAAGATCGAGAGCAAGAACAAGCCGGGCGTCACCGCCCTGCGCGAGATCGCCGAAGGCAAGGTCGGCCTGGAGATGCTCAAGAAGGTTCCGGGCTGATACCCGACTGCGGCGCCTGTAACGCCCTGTCACGAAAAGCACCGCCCCGCGGTGCTTTTTTCTTGCCCGTTCCCCGGCTGGGAGCCTCGCGCTACATTTGAGGGATGAGTGCGGTGCTCGAGCCCTCTTCCGGCAAGCGCAAGCGTCCGGCCCCCGTCGCCCCGACTTCTGCCCAGGCAAAGGCGGCGGCGGCCAGCTTTGCCGCGCTCATGGCCAAGCTCGATTACCTGGAGGCCGGGGACATCGAGCAGGTACGCCAGGCCTACCGCTTCGCCGACGAAGCCCACCTGGGCCAGATCCGCGCCAGCGGCGACCCCTACATCACCCACCCCATCGCCGTTGCGGCGCAGTGCGCGCAGTGGAAGCTGGATGCCCAGGCCCTGATGGCGGCCCTGCTGCATGACGCGATCGAGGACTGCGGCGTCACCAAGCCTGAACTGATCGAGCGCTTCGGCGCCCCCGTGGCCGAACTGGTGGACGGCCTGACCAAGCTGGACAAGCTGCAGTTCAACACCCGCGAGGAGAACCAGGCCGAGTCCTTCCGCAAGATGCTGCTGGCAATGGCGCGTGACGTGCGCGTCATCCTGATCAAGCTGGCCGACCGCTCGCACAACATGCGCACGCTGGACGACGTGCCGCGGTCCAAGTGGCACCGCATCTCCTCGGAGACGCTGGAGATCTATGCCCCCATCGCCAACCGCCTGGGCCTGAACCAGACCTACCGCGAGCTGCAGGAACTGGCCTTCAGCCACATCAAGCCCTGGCGGCATGCGGTGCTGTCCAAGGCGGTGGCCAAGGCCCGCAGGCGCCGCCGAGACCTGATCCAGAAAGTGCAGCGTGATGTCGAAGTGGCCTTCGAAGCGGCGGGCCTGAAGATCCGGCTGGCCGGTCGCGAGAAGACGCTCTATTCCATCTATCGCAAGATGGACGAGAAGCACCTGAGCTTCGCGCAGGTGACCGATATCTACGGCCTGCGCGTGATCGTGCCCTCGGTCCTGGACTGCTACACCGCCCTGGGCATCGTGCACCAGATGTACAAGCCGGTGCCGGGCCGCTTCAAGGACCACATCGCCATCCCCAAGGTGAACGGCTACCAGTCGCTGCACACGAC
>JACCDX011562010.1_pt1 | contig 15633 bp, 16 predicted proteins | sample 7449681 | NCBI WGS metagenome assembly JACCDX01 (sample SAMN15323450, study PRJNA562643) | freshwater metagenome | isolation source: river surface water | place: USA:Blue River Watershed | collected 2017-08-18 | reverse complement strand
GCCTTGGAAAAGGCCGCCAAGGCCTATCTGCAGGCCGCCGAGGCAATGGATCTGGGCAAGGAACATGAGGCGGATGACGCCTACAAAAAGGCCCAACTCAGCCTGGACGAGATCGTCGACGAACTGCCGCGCCCCCTTCCCAAACACCAGACCATCCGCCCAATGGAAAAGCCGCGCTATGAATGGGGGTGGGTGAAATACATGGTCCCCGCCGCCATCGTGCTGGTGATCCTTTACTTCCTGGTGGTCGGCGGCTTTTCAGGTGACTTATCCCAGGGATGGTCGGTCCAAGGGGACATTCGCGACGCGGTTCGCTACCCCAAAGGACCCCAATAAACCCGCAAAGGCGGCTTCGGACGTTTTAGATCTCCCATTCTGTCCCGCATAATCGGGGCAGGATGAAACTCTCCCTTAAATCCTTACAGCTGCCGGGATTTTCCTCGCAGGCCGTCGCACCTGCGGTCGTCATGGCCATTCTGGCCATGATGCTGGTGCCACTGCCACCCGTCATCCTCGATCTGCTGTTCACCTTTAATATCGCAGCCTCCATTATGGTGCTGCTGGCGGCGATGCAGATCAAGTCGTTCAAAGACTTTATTGCGTTTCCCACCATCCTATTGATCACCACGCTCTTGCGCCTGTCATTGAACGTGGCCTCGACGCGGGTTGTGCTGGCCGAAGGGCACACTGGGCCGGATGCCGCCGGCATGGTGATTGAAGCCTTTGGCACATTTCTGATCGGTGGCAATTTCGCCATCGGGTTGATCGTGTTTTTGGTGATCACATTGATCAACTTCATGGTGATCACCAAGGGCGCCGGACGCGTGGCCGAGGTGTCGGCCCGTTTTGCGCTCGATGCGATGCCCGGCAAACAGATGGCCATCGATGCCGATTTAAACGCCGGACTGATCAAGGAGGACGAGGCCCGAACCCGTCGCCAAGAAGTGTCGCAAGAGGCGGATTTTTACGGCTCCATGGACGGTGCGTCGAAATTTGTACGCGGCGATGCGATCGCCGGGATCATTATTTTGTTGGTCAATTTAATTGGTGGGCTGATCATCGGCATGGCCCAAAAGGGCCTTGGCTTCACGCAAGCCCTGACCACCTACGGCACCCTGACGATTGGTGATGGACTGGTGGCCCAGGTGCCCGCCCTGATCATTTCCACGGCAGCGGGTATTTTGGTCACCCGCGTGGCGACCGACCAGGACCTGTCGGGTCAGGTCTCCAAACAGTTTGAAAACAGCGGCAGCACGCTGCTGATTGTGGGCGGCATCTTATTTATGCTGGGACTGGTCCCGGGCATGCCTCATATCCCGTTTATTGGCTTTGCCCTGCTGTTCGTGAGCCTAGGTTACGCCTTGCAGCAACGCCTGGAAAAGCGGGAGCGTCTAGCCGCTGAGCAGGCCTCGGTCGTCCCCCAGAAAACAGAATTGGAATGGTCCGATGTACCGGTGATTGAGCCCCTGTGTTTGGAGCTGCCCTACCGATTGATTCCGCTGGTGGATAAGGGTGACGAGAGCGATCTGATAAAACGCATTCGGGCGATTCGCCGAAAATTTGTCTCCGAGGTCGGATTTCTAACGCCCTCGGTGCACATTCGGGACAACCTGCAACTGCCCGCCGAAACCTATCGATTTCTACTCTACGGTGCGGAGATCGGTCGGGGTCAATGCCTGCCCGACAAGTTGCTGGCCATCTACCCTCAGGGCGATGTGCAACCCATGGCCGGGATTCAGGTCAAGGACCCCACTTATGGCATGCCCGCCATCTGGGTCGAACGCGAACAGCGCGATGAGGCGATAAATAAGGGGTACACGGTCGTAGAGCCCGCCGTGGTGATGGCCACCCACTTGGATCACCTGGTGCGATCCCATGCCCACGAGCTGCTCGGCCGTCAAGAGACCCAGGATCTGCTGGACCACTTTAAGTCCACTTATCCGAAGCTGATTGAAGATGTCGTCCCCAAGATTGTGTCAGTGGCCACGCTCCAACGCATCTTGCAGTTGTTATTAGAGGAGAGTGTTCCCGTCAAAGACCTGCGCACCATTTTAGAGGTGGCCAGTGAGAACCCGAGCCTGTTGGCCGACCCTCAAAATGTGCTCACTCCCGTACGCTATGCCCTGCGGCGCACGATCATTCAGGAGACCTTCGGGGATGCACTCGAATTCAAGTTACTGGGCGTGCACCCAGAGTTTGAGCGCCTGATCGAGCAGACCATCGGGAATGCCGCCGTGGCCCAAGAGGGCGCCATCGAACCGGGCCTGGCGCGACTCTTTGGGGAGGAAGTGATCCAGGGCGTGACCGACATGGAAAACCTTAGCCTTGCCCCCGTCATCCTGACCAGCGCCAAGGCCCGGCTCACCTTATCCCGTATTGCCCGCCGGGTACGCCCACAGACCATCGTGCTGGGCATGAACGAACTGCCCGCCAACGGCAATGTCACCTTCCATAAAGTGCTCTGCAATCGCCAAGCGGCCGGTTAAACTCTAGCCTGCACCGCGCCCCCTGAGCCGGGTACTCAACACGACCGAAAGACTATGGGACCAGAACGATTCGTCGCCCCAACGGCTGCAGAAGCCCTGAAACTTGTCCGAAAAGCGATGGGTTCAGAGGCCATGGTGCTCTCCACCAAACAAACCCCCGATGGCGTGGAAATTATGGCCATCAGCCCAGAGGCGCTCGATCAACTGTCGGGAATCAGCAATCCCAATACAGGGGGAGCATCGGGTGGGACGGGCGCTGCCGCTACTCCTGGATTTTCGGCCGACACCTACGGGGGGCCGAATCGGCGCGGGGTGACCGCTCCCGGACCCAGCTTTCCCCACGAACTGGTGATCTCCGACGTAATCAAAAGCCAACGCAATCTGGATGGCTCCCCCGTCTACACCCCGGAGCAACTCGATAAGGCAGGCCAGCGATCCGGGCAAGGCACTGGTCGATCCGGTTCGCTGGATGCAACGCTCGCGGCCAGTGCCCTGGCCGCGGCCTCGGCCACGTCTGCCGACATGAGCAAACTCATGATGGAGATGGCGCAAGTCAAAAACCTGTTGCAGTCCCACCTTGCCGGAAACTTCTGGAGCAACCTGCAGCAAAACGCGCCCGTCCATGCCGATGTGGTGAAAAACCTGATCAATGCCGGTTTCTCGCCCAAACTCTGCGCGGATATCGTGCAAGCCATCCCCAAGGAAGGCGATACGCCGGCGCTGATGAAGCGCGTGGCCGATATTGTCGAGACGCTGATCAAAACCCAGGATCCGATCAGCACGTTTGACGAGGGCGGTGTATTCACCTTCATCGGACCCACTGGCGTGGGCAAGACCACGACAGTGGCCAAAGTGGCGGCCCGTTGTGTATTGCGTTTTGGTCGCAATCAGGTGGCGCTACTGACCACGGACACCTATCGAATCGGCGCCCAAGAGCAGCTAAAGGTTTTCGCCAAAATCCTGGGGCTGCCCGTGGTCTCGGTGCGCGACAGCGATGATCTATCCGCAAAAATCAAAGAAGCCGCCAAACGAAAGATCGTGCTGGTCGACACCGCGGGCGTGGGACAGCGCGACACTCTGATGTTGGATCAGGCGCAGATGCTTGCCAAAGGAAGCGGCAACGCCCATCGCATTTTAGTGATGAGCGCGACCACCGACCTGCGCACCCAGGAAGATGTGATTCTGTTGCACAACCGGGCGGACTCCAAGGAACGCATTCGGTCGGTGATTGTGACCAAATCCGATGAGGCCGCCCTGATTGGTCCTATGGTGGACTGTTTGATTCGTCACGAACTGCCGCTGCTCTTTATTTCAAACGGTCAGCGTGTGCCGGAAGACTTAAACGCTCCCAACACGCAGTATCTGGCCTATCGGGCCATGCACCCTCGCACCTCGCAAGACGCAGATCTTCATGACAGCCAGATCCCCGCCGTACTGGCCGACAATCTAACGCAATGGTCAAAAACGCAGATCTAGACGCGGAGTCGGTGGCAGAGAGCACGCCCGACAACGCCGCGGATGCCCCTGGCGCTGAACCGGTCAGTGCCGCTGCAGACCCCCCCGATGAACCGAACACGGCCATCGGTCCCGATCAGGCCGAGGGTTTGCGCTCAATGTTTGGCGATGCACGCGCACGCTTCCTGTGTCTGGCCTGCGCCCTGGATGGCGACACTGCAGTGCAGATGACCATGGGCATGGCCCATAGCCTGCGGCAACAACAGCGAGTGCTCTATGTGGACGACATCCCCTTACAGGAGCGTCAAAAAATTCAACAGCTGGCGTACACCGCACGCTACGACATTGCCCAGGCCATGGAAAACGATATCCCGCTGGAGAAAGCCATTCAAAAAGCGGACGATAACCTGTGGTTTTCAGTGGCATTGCGCATGGAGCGCTCGTTTAAACACCGGCGTCTTAAGCCACCGTCGCTGATGGATCGGCTTCAAAAATTGCCCTTAGAGCTTGATGTGGTGCTCCTGGCCACCACCCAGCCGATGAAAGGGGTGCTCCGTGCGTTTTCCGACAGTTCGAACCCAATTGTGATCACTGCACCGGATGATGCAAGCCTTCTGCGCGCCATGGAACTGCTGCGGGAGTTCTCCCAGGAAAGCCATGGACAACCGATTCCCATCATCGTGGTCGGTGGGCAAACGGACACCGACGGACAGAGCACTTTTGAAAAATTGAGCGGTGCAAGCCAGTCGCTGCTCGACCAACCGCTGAATTTTCTCGGGTGGCTCGCGGCCACGCCAGTATCCAACTCGACCGAAAAATCACGACAACCACCCGGCCTGATCATTCCCAGTACACTCTATGCCAAGCTCGCGGCCATGGCGCTGCACGCGTGACCTCCACCCCTTCAACGAACTTTCATGCGCCACCAAAAGAAAGCCTACTCCTCTGCCACCACTGAGCTGCACGGATCAGTCATGCAGTACGTGCCGTTGGTGCGCCGGCTGGCCTTTCAAATTGCGTCACGCCTGCCTCCGAATGTGGATCTGGATGACCTGATTCAGGAGGGCATGATGGGCTTACTGGATGCGATCAAACGTTACGAACCGCGCCCGGGATTAAATTTTGAGGCCTATGCGCGATTCCGAATTACCGGTGCGATCTATGACAGCTGCCGGGAAAACGATGTACTGCCCCGAAATCAACGCGACAAGCTCTCGGAATTGGAAAGAGCAATGCGACGCCTGGAGCAGGAGCTCGGGCGGAGTCCCACCGATCAGGAAGTGGCCGACTTTTGTGAGCTGAGCATCGAGCAGTACCACCAAACCCTGGACACCATGGTGGGCATGACCGCCATTGACGACGTTCCCGAACACCTCTTGCCGATTGCCGACGGCGCGGATCCGTCCCAGATCACGTCGTTTAAGCAAGTCTCTGAACGATTAGCCGAGGTGATCAAAAACCTGCCAGAGAAGGAGCGCATGGTCGTGGCCCTTCACTACCAGGAGGACTTGAGTTTTAGAGAGGTGGCCTACGTGATGGACCTGACGCCGGGACGCATCAGCCAGATTCATACCCAGGCCATGGTGCGCATTCGCAGTTTTCTGGGCAGCGATCCCAGTTTTCGTTAATTAGACTTTTTTCGACAGCAAACTGCCCAGCACACTGGGCACCTGCCCGAGCTCAGAGTACGTGGCCGACTCCGATTCCTGGGCGATCATGGCCTGCAGCGCTGCGTTTTTTTTCATGGCCAAACGAATCAGTTCCCCGTTCACCTTATGGTCAATCGACGCCTTCGTGATCAGCTCACGCAGTCGAAGCTTGTCTTGCTCGGGTCTGCGCTCCAGCTCCGTGCGTAGCCCATCAATCCCGCCAGGAAAACCGTTAATTCCATCGAGTGAGGATTGGGCGGCACGAATGGCCTCCGCGTAATCGTCTAAGGCTTCGGCCTGCAACACACGACGCAGTTCGGCCACGGCCGAGGCCATCGATTCAATGACGGAGGAGATGTCTTGCAATGACAGCGCTGAACGAATGCGCCTAACGCACGCGACTCAAAGAAGCCGCAATCGCATCCCCAAGGATGGACTCGGCGACCTTGTCGTAATCAATCTCAAACTCCCCGGATTCAATCTTCGCCCGGATCTCGTTGAGAAGTTTCACATCGGAGGTTTTCTCCGGTTTCTTCGCTGCCGCGATCGCAGCGGCCACGTCAATCTGAATGCTGGCTGCCGGAGTGGGCCCTTTCGCTGCGGTCGACCCATGGGAGGCGCCCGCCCCCTCATTGCCCAAGGGCGCCACGGACTCCGACTTCGCGCGTCGAGTCGAGTCGATCCGCGAATCTGGAATTTTCGATGGTTCAATTTTCATCCGTTTTACCCCTGCCGTCATGAAGGCCGCACCCGCGCGCCGCCTTGCTTGTATCCCTGATTACATTATCGCCCAAAACATCTGCATGCTGCACCTAAGGCACATTGAGTTCTACAACGCCAGGCCGCACGACTTTGGCCGACACCTGTTGGCCGTCGGGCATCTTGACCCGAACCATTTCGCCTACGCCACCGGCGGTTAGCGCGACCCCTTCACCACCGGCCTGGAACCCCTTGCCGATGACCTGAACCAATACACCCTCACCGCTTTTTATTACGGCGATTTCGCGTAAATGGTTTAGTCGCAGCGGCGTGCCTGCGGGCAACGGCTTGGTCAATTGCCTCCCGATCGCCTGGCTCGGGTTAGTCAAAAGGTCCATCGGACTCTTGGTCAATTCGACGGCCGACTGGACCAGAACGTCTTGAGGTTCTATGCGGGAGCCTCCTTTTAAAGAGTGTGCACTAACTAACTGATCGCCGTAGACGCGTGTCTTTACTGGGATCGGGCGGCTCCATTGGGGCGCCCTGCACGAAACCTGCACCGAAATACTGCCCCACGGGCGGATCTTCGAGGGCAGGCTCACCTCCATCTCCCCCGGGCACTTGGGCAGGGCCTCCCGGGGCCTGCCCACCTGCACTTCCACCCGGTGCGAAGAAAAACTGCTGTGCGCCGATACCGTCTGCTCAATACGACGTGCCAGGACAGGCGAAATGGGGCCTGCGGTAAACTCTGCCCGACCGGCGGAGTCCGATGCCCCAGCGGGGTCCTGAGCGGTCTCCGAAGACGCCTGAGAGGGCAGCAAGGCCCGTTGGGCGAGCACCGTGGCGGGACCAGCAAACAACCCGGAAGCGATCAACCCACTGACCACGGGGGTGACGCACCGCGCGAGCAGTCCCATCGAACCCAAGTTCAAGCGCCGTCGGGAACGACCCAGACCATCGGTTCGGGGAGATCGCCCACCATCACCCCCCCCACCCAGGGAGGGGCCTCCACCGCCGCAGGAAGAAGAAAAGCGTTGGCAATCTGAAATGGTCGAATCTCCTGCGCATAAAGGGGCATTTCCTGAAGCCCGGACTTCACCGTGAGACACAGTCTGGGCGCATTGGTTTCGCCCAGGAAATCCGTCAAACCTTCGGCCGGCGTGCGCAGCGTCTCGGCTTTGAGAAACTGCGCCCAACTGAGCGCGTACGTAATTCCGTTTCGAACAAACGGAACCACACGCAAGCGACTGTGACTGGCCGGCAGGGTAAACCGGACCGTGCCCCCGGACACGTCAATGCGTCCCGACAAAATCTGGATGACCCGGGCCGCCTGCTCAAGCGCCTCGGGGCTTTGGGTGACCTCGTTCATCTCAATCAACAAGGTTTGATTCTGCGAAGAGGCCTCTATCGAGGCGGGCTGCGGCAAAAGGCTCATGGCGGAAATCAAGTAGTCGATCACATCGGCATCCGCCAGGGCACCCGGCGCATGGATGGTGCGCGCCATTCCAACCAGACGACGCTGCAGTGGCTCCTGTGCCAGTGTCAGCAACCAATTCGAATGATCCAAGAGGCGCTGCCGAATCTGGTGAGCCACTTCGGGGGGGCAGCCCTTCACCACCTCATGATCAATGGCCTGCGCTGTCTTTAAGGCAAAGAGGCGATCCTGCATGGACAGTTTCGGCCGACTGAACCCATCGGGACCGGCCAACTCACTGGTCACCGGAATGCCGGTGGGTGGCTCGGACTGTTCACCCGCAAAGTACATGAGTCCGGTCATCTGCTCGAGATCAATCACCCCCGATTCCTCTTCAGAGGCCGCCACGTTCCCATCGGCAACCCCATCCGTGGTCGCCGTATCCAGCTCCGATTCCGCTGTTACTCGCGAAGAGTCCATCACCCGTTGAAATGCGGCGGACGTAAAGTCAGTCGGCTGCTCACCAAATACGGATACCGCCGCGGCCAGCTTTTTTAACTCGCGATCTTGGTTCGGAAACGGTTTGTCGGTGTCTTGCCCGCCCAGGACCTCGATCGCGCGATCAATCAATCCGAGCAATTTGTCGGTCACGGACTCCATGCCGGGATGGCCCGCGGAATAATGCCGACTCAGGACCAGCGCGATTTCGGCATGACGCGGGAGATTCACGCTTTGCAGACTATCCGAGAGGTCCCGAGCATGAAGTGCAGCCTGCGCCATCGACTCCGGACCTAAGGTCAGCGTCTGCCGGAGACCCTCCGTGGCACGCTTAAGATCCGCGAGGAATAAGGCAATCAAATCGCTCACGATGCATTCCTGTCGAAATCAAACCCGGGTTCAGCGCCGGCTTGTTTATCCGCCAAACTCCCTTGAGGGCTAGTGGTCGCCGCGAGTACCAATAAACGTTCCATATCGGCCAAGGCGTCATTCAGTCGCTCGAACTGCCGAGACCACTGAGCGGCCACGAGCAGCACTCCTTCCGAATCACGCTTGATCACGGCGCTGGCACTGTCCGCCGGCGAGGGGCCCGATGACATACGATCCGACACCGCGCGGTCGACATCCTGCTGGAGCTCGCGGACCAACGAATCGATGTGCTCCATGCTCTCGGCCAATCGATCACCGAGATCCGATAGCCGGGCCTCCGCTCCCGCTTGTGCAATTGCGAGCGAAAGGCGAATGCCCTGCTCTTTCGCCATAGCCATGGCACGAAGAATTTCCCGCGCCCTCCCCTGGGTATCGAGCATCACTTGCGACTCCGCCGATGCCACGGGATGCTCTGCCAAGCCATCCAAGCCGGAAACTGACATTCCCAACCCCTTGATTGCTGCCATCAACTGCTTTGTCAGATCAGCAATTTGTTTTGCCGATAACTGCAGGTACGGAAGCGCCTCCTGGGCCTTTTGCAAGGCCTGGAAACGATTCGCGTTATTCAGCACCGAATCGACCGATGCCAGATCCACCGTCTCCAGTACGCGCCGATCACAACGACGCACTTCCCAGATGCTTCCGGCGAGGAACAGCACCCCTAACAATCCCATCAACCGGGCGACCATCCCTTGGTCCATGCCCAGGCTATCGACCGACGGGATGACACTTTTCGGCGCGGATCCCATCGCGTCGGCCAATCGAAGGATCTCCGCTACAACAGATGCGCCCGACTGCAAGGCCAACTCCCACTCCTTACCGCGCTTTACCACCGTCAGGCCATCCACCCGGGCAATAATTTGTTTGCGACGGTCATTGAGTTGCTCGGCAAGACCCGGGTCATTCAGTTTTGCACGGGCCTCCAAGACCGATTTAATGGAGGCACTCAGCACACGAAGATGATCGGACGATTTTTTTGCCTGAACCGACTGGAAATCTCCTCGAATGCGCTCTAACGCTGCGGACAACCCTACAAATGGCGAATCGGGTCGAATCAGACGGCGATTGAGGGCGCCCCCTTGACCCAGCAGTGCCTCCAGCTCCGTGAGCACCACTGGCGTCTGAGCCCGAATCCCATCTATCCGACGCTGCATTTCCATGAGGATCGCGAGTTGCTTTTGCAATGCCTGTGCGGTCTCCGCGTCGGAGGACTGAAGCCTCAACCGGAATTTATCCGCCTCTGCATAAAAGGCGGGATCAAATACATCCGGCGCGGTAAATCTCACTTTGACATCGGCGGCCACCTTCATAACGCCCGACTCCAGCGCCGGCTTCGTTGGCGCACTGACAGACTCTGACATCTCGACCATGGCGGCGAAACATGCGGCCCCAATCAGAGCGAGACCCACCGACAGCAGTCTCGAGCGCAGAACCATCTGACGCAGTGCTTTGACCTCACTCATGCCGAATCACCATATAAGCTATCCACGAAACGTGTTCGAACGCGAACGGCAAGCCATTGCTGCCCGCCGTGCGTGATCATTGGAGACGACCCCTGGGCATCACTGGTCGCTGAATCATCCGTTAATCGGAACGGCCCGCTGGCCCGACTCACCCGAAGACCCACACTGGACAGGGAATCCCCGCGCAGGATCACCACCCAAGGCAGGGTCAGAGCGGACTCCGCCGAATCATGCTGGCGCGCATCGAGCGGCTCCTCCTGGCAGGAAAACAGCTGACTCGGTGAAAGTAGAAATACCGGTGCACCCTCATGGACGATCACACTGCGCACATTCAGGAACACCGAAGAGAGATTCTTCGCTTCGCCCTCATCACCCCCAGACTCCGACAACGGCTGATAAAACATGGTGCGAACGCTGGCCAGGTCAAGCGCGTAACGGTGCTCACCCACTTCAAGCGCAAACCAACGCTGATGATGACCAAGCGGATTCAAGGCGAGGGAGTGCTGATCCATAAACCTAATCCTCTACCCCGGTAAGGCGTGCCTTGTTGTGGACCCAGAATGCCCCGAAAAACAGCGCCAAGGCGGCAATAAGCCCAATGACCGCATCCCCGAAGCTACCGAGTGCGGCCAACTGATCAGTACTGGCCTGACGCGCCTGGACGGATTTCTGGTCAATGGACGACGAAAACGCATCGTGATGCCAGGCGATCATCTGGTCCACACGAATAAATCCTGGCTCTCCCTCCAGGAGGCTTTTCTGGGAGTCGATAAACGCCAACAGTTCATGGGCAAACGTGGCGATATTGTCGAGGTACTGACGACGCCACTGCGGCGGTATCGCCAACAGGAACTGGGCCTCGAACTGATTCGAAAGCACGGGGATCTGATTTCGCCCAACCACATTCAGTCCACGAGGCGCGTCAAACAACAGCCCCACCGTCTCGGCATCGAGGCGCTCTCCCGGAGCCGCCGCCAAATTCGCGGAAAACAAGGCTCCCTTGCGGCGAATCACAAACCGAAACGCCTGATCACCGGCCTGATTCAAGACATCATAAGCCGCCAACACGAAGGTCACTTCCCGACCATTGATGCTCACCAGTTCATCGGCGGATCGCAGTCCGATACGATCAGCGAGCGACCCGGTTACCACGCCCGTCAAGATCGGTCGAATTTTTCTTAACCGATCGGCCGCCCGGCCATTTTCAAACTCAGAGATCCAATCAAACACCTGCTCCACCGATGCGCCGCGGGCGATCACCCGTGAGTCCAGTCCTGCTGGCCGGGGGGCCAGCAGCCCCTCAAGCCGAAACGCCCTGCGATACTGATCAAATGTCGGAACCTCCAAAATCGGGGCCGCAATCTGACTGCCCGCCGTTGAAATTTTTATGCCCACATAGGCCAACCAAAGGGTAGACAAAATGACGAGCCCCAAAGAGACGCCCATTAAAACGAAGGACAGGCGAACCGATCCTGATGCTTTCGAAACACTCATAGTTTTTCAGTGGATGACGCTGGAGAGGGTGGTTCCGACGGCGCTGTCTCCGCCGCCGGATCGACTTCGATTGCAAACTTTTCTTTCAATTGCATCACATCGCGGTGCTCGGCCAGCAAACTGACCTCGGCATACCGTGTATCCATCTTCGCGCGGCATGCCAATAGCGTTTGAATCCAAGGGCCAGAGCGCATCGAAATGACGGCGTCCGCGATCAGGCGTTGCCCATCGGAATCCGGGCGGACCCGCACCGTGATAAGTGCGGAATCCGAGCTGTCGTATAAGCTCAGTTCGATGTACGACAGTCTGGAGTAACGATGATGGGCCCCCGTCAGGAGATAGGTCTGCTCGTCCAGCGTGAAGTAAATTTCGTAGCCCGGCTGCAGATTGACCGTCTCGACAACATCCACCTGCGTGATTCCCACCTTGCCGTGCCACTCTAGATCGGCCTGCTGCGCCTCGGCAGATTTACGGCCGAAGTGCCGCATGCCCTCATAGAGTTCATAAAGCGTGATGGGTACCCGATTCTGACGGGCGAGATTTTTGAGCGCTTCGGTTTTGGCCTGAACCTGCTCGCGCTCGACCTCGAGCTTATGCTCAAGCCCCTTGATATCACCTTTGAGCTGATGCTGAAGCGCCTCGAGGCTCTTGAGCGCCTCCCCCCAGGCCACATCGACTTCCCCCGCGGTCGGCGCGGTGCTCTCCGACATGACTTTCTCCAACACCTCGCGACGCTTGGCACGCTGCACACGACGCACCGACCAATCTCGAATTGCAATGACGCCCAAGATCACACCCAGGCCCAGGCACGCATAGGCCACCAGAACTCCGGGTCGAACCAAATCAAGAGTATCAGCCATCAATCCCCGCAGCGCCCTCTACCAGCCGGTCAACAGCCTCCAGTGTAGCGTGCCCCAGTGCGGAGCCATCTCTAGGTGAATCCATAACCATTACCCTGCCATTCAGTGCGCGCAGCAATACGGACACCTGTCCGCGGCTCGCCCCCAGGGGAAGCATCAGCGCCGTCGGGGTTTTCAGGCTTGGCAGCAACTTGGACACCGAGGCAAAGGGCAAGACGCGCGACAAATCCCGCCAACGTAGCGGCAGATCCCGAGCCAGTCCGTGGTCACCAGGGCGGGGAACCCGGCGATCGCCCAACAGGCGGGCCAGCCAGCCTGACCCGCGGCAGCGGTCCAAACGCCATTGCAACCAAGCCTCTGAACCCGGAAGGGTGCCCTTGGACAGCGAAAAGTCGAACCCCAGGAACGGGCCGACGGCCACGACCCCGCCGAGCGCCGGGGGTCGCGCCAATTGCCCTGGAAAAATGACCGTCTGCCGGCCGTAATGCTTCTGCACCGGTATCGCGCGATCCAACGTCGACATCCACAGCGCCAGGTTCGCGCCAAGCCCTATGCCCACCAAACACGGTTCACCATCGCAATCTTCAGACCCGGCCAACTCCCGGACATCATCCAGGAGTTCTTCGACCGCACTGTCCCCGATTGCCAACACGTCCAGCGCCACTTCCATTCGGGTGACCGGATGCCCGCGGGACACGCCGAGCGACGATAGGAGGTCGAGAAAAGGGGCCTCCGCTACATCCGTTTCAAGAAGAACAATCCTCGGTTTGCGTGGCTTCTCCCCCATGGGCTGAGTATATACTTCTACTGTGGAAACCCTTGTGCTCGCCTTTGCAATCGCCGTCGCCATCATCGCGCTGGTGCTCTATTTTGAGCTTAAAAATACGCAAGAGCGTATGGAGTCCCTGCGTGGTGAAATCGAACACCGGGTCTCCACCACCATTCAAACGGTGATGCACGATACCTCCGAGAAAATTCCTCAGATTGAGAAACGGGTAGAGGAAATCGCCCAGAAAGTGGCCGAAACAGAAGCCGAAGTCCACAGCCTGCAAAAACCGAGCGGCAAAGAAGGGGAAGGCAACGACAAATCTGAAAAGGCTCCCCCTGCACCGCCGGGTAAAAAAGCCTGACCCGATTGCCCGTGCTATCCGAGCCAGTGGCCGACGGATACCAAGAGCATCAAGGCGACCCAGAGAATTACGGCACGCCACACCAGACCCACCGCCGAGCGCATGGCGCTCTCATCCGCCTCCCGCAACACGGACAGATCTTGGTATAGGGCCGGCCACGGCCCACCCAACGCCTCGGTTTCCGAGCCCTCTTCAATGTGCATGGTGACCGAGTGCCCCTCGGGCACACTCAAGCGCACCCCCATGGCACCCGCACCCGATGACAGAATCACCCGCTCGGTGTCATTCGCATGCGGCGCGAAACTCGACCTCATGCGCCACATCAAGATGGCATCTTCGAAATTACCCACAATTGCGAATACGATGGCGCTCACCCGGGCCGGGAACCAGTCGACCCAGGCAAAGGCGCGAACCGCAAACTCTCCAAAATTCGATAACGGCGGTATCGGGGCATTCGACTGCGATGTCACAGATGCCTCCTGTCGGGCATCGGCCCATATCCGCCGCGCCTCGGCACTGAGACGATACATCACAGCACCAGCGGGCCCCGGCAGAATCACAAACCAGAAAATAACGCCAAAGACGTGCCGCTGCGCGCCAATCAATGCCAGCCGAATCGCCTCGCGCGCAATCGCGGATGCATCCCCATTCTCGGCCGCGATGCGCGTCATGACATCCCCGCCCGAATGCGTGGCCCACTGACGAAGCACTGTTCGTGCCTTGGACAGATCCCCCTCGGCAAGGGCAAGCTGGATCTCCGTAAAACGATTACTGAATTGCCGAAATCCAATCGTTAAATACAAAATTCCCACAGTAGCGAGAAACCCCAAGAGCACATGCAGGCGTGTGATCAGTTCCACCAACAACGCTGTCACCAGGGTGCCGCCCATCACCAAGGCCAGCCAGGTCCAACGGGCAGACACCGTTTCGCCCGTATCGGTCGCGCGCTCAATGCGCAAGAACACCTGCTCGATCCATTGCGCAAAACGCGAGTCATCGCGCACCGGGCGCACCTGCTCGAGCAACATGGCAAAGATGAAACTGAAAAGGGTCATAGGACGTTAGTCTAACGGCATTGTTGCTCGGCCCACGCCGCGGCCAACAGCCGATACAGATTGCGCAGCATAGCGGCGGTCGCACCCCAGATGAAAAAGTCTCCGTAAGGAATGGCGAAAAATCGAATCGTCTCCCCCGTGGGGCTCTGATCGGCGGGAATCACGCGGCGCTGATGGTGTGCTGGATTCATCACAAACGCGAGCGGTACCTGAAAAATCTCCGCCACTTCCCGTACGTCTTTGGAAAACGATGGCGTCGACGTGATGCGCCCGATCACCGGCGTGACCAGAAAACCGGTGGCCGTGAGGTACTCGGGCATCTCGCCCCAGATCTCCACCTGTCCGGGTGCCAGTCCAATCTCTTCGTGGGCCTCACGCAGGGCCGTGGCCTGCGGGGAGGCATCGTGGGCCTCGGCCCGCCCGCCCGGAAAACTCACCTGCCCGGCATGACTCGACAGGTCGGCCGTGCGTTGCGTGAGCACCACCTGCATGCGCTCGCCCCGGGAGTCCTGGTGGGCCAACGCAATCAATACCGAGGCGCGTGTGGCGGTCTCCCGCGTGACCGGCACAGGCGGGCGTCGCCGATCCTGCAGCATCTCGGGCGCCCACTGCGGAAGATCATGGGTCAGCGTGCCAAAGGCGGCCTGCTGGGCCTGCCAGTGGGCACGGCGTCGCGCGAACACGGCATCCAGGTGCGAAAACAACAGAGCCTGCTCGGGAAGAGCAGGCTCTGCGGGATAAGGCTCAATCGCGGCGGCCTGGGGATCGAATCCGAGGGGCGCCAATGGCTTCACCATGACGCGCCTGGTCCGATCAATCCCCGGTGCTTATTCGGCGTCGGCGGCGTCGGCGGCGTCGGCGGCGTCGGCGGCGGAAGCGGCCTCGGTCTTGCGGGCGGCCAACTTCTCGCGAATACGTGCCGATTTACCGGAACGTTCACGCAGGTAATAGAGCTTGGCACGACGCACATCACCACGACGCTTGACCTCGATGCCGGCGAT
>JACCDX010353053.1_pt1 | contig 15636 bp, 9 predicted proteins | sample 7449681 | NCBI WGS metagenome assembly JACCDX01 (sample SAMN15323450, study PRJNA562643) | freshwater metagenome | isolation source: river surface water | place: USA:Blue River Watershed | collected 2017-08-18 | reverse complement strand
TTAAGGAAAGAATGTTAAAGTTGATATTTATTTAAAAAATATCAATGGAGTTTACAATTGGCAAAAATTCTAATTTACCTGTTTTAAAAATGCAACTTGTTAATGACGGAGTCACTGACCCGTCAAAATTTAGTTCATTCATTGAAAATTCTCTAATTTATTTTTCAATGAAAGATTCAAAAACAGGTGCTTACAAAATACAAAATTCACCTGCGGGATTTGTTAACAAAACTTTTGTGAATCCTGACGCCAATCCTGAATATTATATTTTTTACAAATTTACAAAGGCCAATACAAACAGAGAAGGTAATTACGAAGGTGAATTTACTTTTTTAAATGATGATGGAACAACAATTTTACCGATAAGGGAAAAATTAATAATAAAAGTTATTGACAGTTATGTTTATTTTTAATTATGGAATGGTTTATTAAAAAAAACTCAACTCAGCCTATTTTACAACTTGAATTCTCTTTGAATGGTAGAAGTGATTTTAATAAAAATGAGAATCTAACAAGTTTCCCATCTGTATATATTTCATTTTTAGATGTTAATAAAAACAAATATTTGTCCACATCTAAAACTTGTTATATTACAAAAAGTGCTTCTACTACAAATCCAAATATTGAAAATTATTATGTGAATTACCAATTTACAAATAAGGAAACAAAAAATATTGGTAGATATGAAGCTCAATTATCTATGATAGGTTCTGATGGAACAAATATATTACCAATAACTGAAAAATTATTTATTAATGTGATTGATAGTTTTTCCGCGGATTATTATGGATTTGATACAAAATATAAGTTAGAAAGACCATGTTGTAATGGTAAAGGTATTACCCCCGCTCCTGACCCTGACCCGTTACCCGATGCGTTACTATTTATTGAACCTGTTTCAAAATCATCTTTTATATCTGATTATATGGTTAATCAAGGGGCAACTTTTTATGGGTTTAATTATGGAATACCTCCAACCTCAAATGACGATGTTTTGAATTATATGGAGATGTATGCGTTATATGGGAATGATGCCGATTTACCAATAGTGATTAGACAAACAATTCCACAAACTGATGGAGGATATGATGATTTTGGTAATCCAATAACAAAGTATAATTTCTTAACCACTGAAATTGATTTCGGTACAATAAATGAGGATGCTTGGTACACATGGGTAATACCTATGGACTCTTTAGGTGGAGGAAAACAAACAAAAATTTCCTATAGTACATCTTCCCCTAATGATTTGTTAACTCAAAATATGAATGATGTAATATATCAATATGATGTGGTTTACAATGGTGTAAACTTCAGTTCGGGGAAATATTCAGTCTATACAACATTTCAAAGTCATAATTTTAGGTTGAATAATAATAATAGATATATTTATTTTAAAGGTCACACAGTAGAGTAAAATGAGTTTCAATTATCAAAATCCATTATCGTCAACCCAATTAGATGGCGCTAATTCAGTATCAAGAACATCAGTTTTTGGTACAAATTTTTCAGTTCTACAAACGGGTGGGTATATGGAAATATACCATTTAAGTGGTCTAACATTCACAATACCTGAAGGTGATACAGGATTAATAGAATATAGTGGAAACACTATTCCTATTCAGTTGAATATATCTGATAACGTTAATGTACCAAATACATTAACTTTAAATTCTGACAATATCTCATCAGGCAGACAAAGATTAGGTATGTTAGTTTATGTTTATGAAAACAATACTACATACCAATTAAAAATTAATAATTACGAAGAATTATTTAATAGTGCGGTAACTACAAATGATATTACACAGACCACGTATGGTACTGCGGTAACATATTCAGGTTCGGGTGGTATTGCTTTAATTAACGCTTGGACAGCTAATACTATTGATGGTATTAATGGATACACAAAGGATGATGCAAAATGGGTGGTTTATGTTGGTGACGGTGGTGGAGCAAGCTTAGTTAGTGGCACAACATCTGCGGGTACAGGCTCAACAACTGCAATTACTTTAAATTTAGTTGAGAATAATGGTACTAGCGGTATTACTGTAGATTTATCTGATGCGTTAACTTACATAAATCCTGACCCTGTTAAAAAAACTGTTGGAGGTATAGACGTAAATAATGCACCTTTTGTAAGTGGACTGACAATACAACAAATAATTGATGAGATTTTTTATCCTAAACTACCACCGACAATTACTTTTAATAGATTTAATAGTTTTTTAATTGGTGGGACCGGACTTTTTGATACAAACCAAATTTATGAAGTGGGCACGGTTGGTGGGATACAAATGACCGCAGGTATTTTAAGAGGACAATCAACGGCAACCGGACAACCAATAAAATATATGGGTTTACCAAACACATATACATTTACAGGAAACGGATTTACAACACAAACATTTAGTACTACCGATTTAAGTAGAGCAACAACAGAAGTAACCTATACAGGTTCGGTAGGTACAAACACATTTTATGTTAAAGTTGATTATAATTCAGGTGACACCCCTGTTTATGATGATGGTAGTCCATATAATAATACCACATTTATTAATGCTGGCAGCATTTCAACAACAACAAGTTTTAATTGTAACTATCCATTTTTTGCGAATACTTTAGATATAACGGACAATGAAGGTACTCAATTACCATTAACTGCTAGTACTGCTACGGAATATTATTTTGAATATTTTGAAACAGAAATTAACGACCCATTAGGAGTAGGTGTTTTTAAAGAATATATTGACATTGCTCAAAGTTACCCAAAAACTTTAACTGATATTTTGTATTTTGACGGAATAAGTAAAACATATGTATCAATATTTGATAAATTTAGTGTAGTTAGTACTGTGGTTCATGAAATTCAAGGAAATAATATAGATTATAGAAGATGGCAAAATAACTATAGTGTTGCGGCAGGAGGAAGACCAATTAAATTAATATTTAGTTAATATATGAGTAGGTTAACAGGACAAACAAGTGTAGCGGTAAATGCGGACATACTAATGAACTCCCCCTTTGATACAAGGTCGTGGACTCCTTACTATTCAGGTTTAACTGATGGGACTATTCCACAACCGTATAAAGGTATGTTGGTTTCTGTTTATGATGATGTTGAATCAAAAAATGGACTATATTTTTGTACAGATGTTGGAGGTACAGGTGTTATAACTACAGAAAATACAGAATGGGTTAAAGTAGGTAGTGATATTGCAAGTATCACATCATCAACTTTTGTTGTCTCTGCAGGAACATTAAATTTTTCAGGAACAAGCTCCGCATCAACATTCCAAACTTCAGGAATTTTTGAGTACGTTAATGATATAAGTTTATCAGGGAATTCGTTAAGTGGTTACACAAACACAAGTGGTAACACCCCGGTCTTTGGTGGGGTTATTGATGCGGCAACAGGTGGATATCTTAGTGGGTCAACACTATACTTAACAGGTACAGGATTTTTAAGTTCAGGTACTACTATAACAGGATTTGGGACATTAACAAGTAATCCTTTTACTGGTGGTACAAGTAGTGCAGGTACAGGAGGTACAACTGCATTAACTGCCACATTAGTCGTTAGTGGTCAGACAACAGGAACAACAATTGATTTAGAAAATGTTTTAACTTTCACTAATGAATCAACGACTAAAAGACAAGTCGGAGGAATTCCGTCAGGGTCTTTATTATTCCAATCAGGGAAAACAATACATCAAATATTACAGGAGATATTTTACCCTGTTGACTACCCAACAATCACAGATATTTCAACAAGTCTAACTAGAAATAATGTGACTCCTGGGTTTAATTCAAATAGTTTACAGATTGTTGGCACTACCGGAATTGTAACACTTACTGCGTCATACACAAGTGGAACATCCCTAGTTACAGGAAACGCATCAACATTAAGAAGAACAGGACCTGTTAATTCATACACTTATTCAGGAGCTGGAATCCCAACCCCTGTTACTCAACCTTCAACGGTTAGTTCATCCGCTTATCCATTACCAAGCCCACCATATACTGTTATAGAAGGACTAAATTCATGGATTGTAAAGATTGGTTATGACATTGGTCAACAACCTGTTGACGATAGTTTTCAATCTTATAATGATTCAGACACCACTCAATTTACTCAAGCTGGAACTGCAACAACCTTAACATTAAGTATTGAAGGTGTATATCCGATTTCGGCATCAACAGGAAGTGGAAACGTTGACCTAATTCAACAAACTTTGGTTTCAATGGTTAGTAATAGTAATATATCAATAACTTTACCCGCAGAAACACAATCATATAAACAAAGATTTATTTTACCTGAACAATTACATGATAAGTTAGACACATTTCAGTTATACAATGGGACCACTAATAATTATGATACAGTACCAGTTGAAAATTTTGCCGATGTTACGTCTTTTGGTACTTTATCTATAAATGGTAATAATGTTGATTATTATTTATATCAATATAATAAACCAGACCCCACGGATGAATCAAAAATAAAATTATTTTTCTCTTAGATATTATGGCAAGAATTACAGGTAATTTTGTATTTACTAAAAACTTTGAAAATTTAAATTCTTACCCATTAGATGCTAGGAGTATAACTCAAAATTATTCCGACCTTAATGATGGGGTATCTATACCATATCCGTATTCGGGTATGTTAGTGACTGTTTACGCGGATAGTGCTTCAACATCAAATAATGGAACTTATGTTTGTACCACACCAGTAAGGGTCGTTAATAATGATAAACTTTATTCTCAAGGAAGTACATGGACTAAAATAGGAGGGTCAAGTTTAACGGGTGGTACATATGTACAATCGGCAAGAACTCTATCTTTTTCAGGTGCAAATAATAATGGATTTACTGTTGACGGAGACCTTTTTGATGGATACGGACTGAAACAATTTGTGCTTGACCCAACTACCTTAATATTAAGTGCTATTACAAGAAATGATGAAAAAATTACAGTAAATTTAACTCCAGTAAATGTTTTATTTAATTACGTAACTGGAGGAACCTACGATATCAGTGCAGGGACAATAACATTTCGTTCAGTATCAGGAACACCATTTCCTGTATCAGGATTCACAACTGGATTAACTACGACTACAGGAGCAACTTACTACCCAAGTCAAGGAGTTATTGAATTTACTAAAACAGGAGCGGCACCCGCATACTCTGCAACCGGATTTACTTACGTTAACAATATAACTGTTAGTTCTACAACAAACGCTATAAGTGGATTTACAAATATAAGTGGAACAACTCCTGTATTTGGCGGAATTATAACTGCAGTTACTGGAGGTACGTATAATAACGGTAATTTATACTTATCAGGTACAGGATTAATATCAACGGGAGTTACAGTAACAGGATTTTCAACGTCAGTATCATCAGGTGGTGGAATTTACACAGGCGGTACAAGTACCGCAGGAACAGGTGCAACAACCGCAATAACCGCAACATCAATTTTAAGTGCGGAAACAAGTGGATATACCATTGATTTATCGGGGGCTCTTAAATTTACAAATAGTAATTCAACTACACGAACTGTTGGAGGTATACCTTCAGGGTCAACATTCTTCCAGTCAGGGAAGACAATACAGCAAATACTACAAGAAATATTTTATCCTGTTGACGCACCAGCAATAACTAATGCATCGTTTAGTTTGACTAATAACGCAGGTAGTTACAGAATAATCGGTAATGTTATAAATGTTGATTTTACAGCAACATATACTTCAGGGACTTCGGTGGCCTCAGGTCAAGCAACTGTCAGAACAGGGGCAATGAGTGCATTTACTTATGGAGGCGAGTTAATAAATACAAATCCACAATATACCTTTTCAAATACTGATTCGGAACCAATATCCAATTACACAGTTTCGGCAGGTTCAAATCAATGGTCTTGTGTTTTTGTATATAATGTTGGAGGAACTCCTGTTGACACTGCGGGTAACCCGTATACTAGCTATCAAACTTTACAATTCACAAGCCCATCACCATCAACCGCATACACTTCATTTGAAGGAGTTTATCCTATTTCGGCAACCAGTGTTGATGTGAGTTATTATACTCAACAACCCTTAACTTCATCAAGTGATACTATTGTAGACATACCTTTAAAAATACAAAATAATAATCCATTTAAACAAAGATTTATTATTCCACAATTAATGGGAAATGTAGTTTCAATATATGAACCAGACCCACAAGGAAATTATCCAACAATAAATTTTATATCAAAATATAGTCAAACTACAGGTAATTTTTACGTTAATTCAAATCAGACAAGTGTACCTTACTATATTTATGAATACACCGGTACAACAAGAGGTGATATAACAATAAGAGTAATTATTAATTAAATATGAGTAGACTAACCGGTAATTTTCCCTTTTCAAGTAATTTTGAAGTTACATTTGCAAATCCATTAGATGCCCGTTTAGTTACTGGAAATCTTGCGGATTTAGAAGATGGTGTAACGATAGTTTTCCCATATTCGGGTATGTTAGTTTCAGTAGTCAGCGATACGGAATCTACATCAAATAACGGTGTGTATTTTTGTCAAAATCCTGGAAATTTAGGATATGCAGCAGACAATTCAACAGAATGGGTAAAATTAGGTTCAGGCATTAATTTTACGGGGAATAGTTGGAATTATTCGGCAAATACTTTAAATTTAGATTATCAGGGAGGTTCTTTTGAAGTAACAGGATTCACATTTTTAAATTTATCAGGGGGAACAGTTTCAGGGGGAACAGACGGTTTATTAACCATATCAGGAAGTTCAAATCCTTTAAGAATTTTTGGAATTACAGGTAATAGTACAAATAATTATTTGGTTTGGGACCAAACAAGTGGTAATGTAACGTATAGAAGTTTAAGTGCGATTACAGGTGGAAGTTACGTTTCAAGTGCGGGGACAATTTATTTATCGGGAAACACTAATCAATCAATATCAGGATTTTCTTACGTTAACAATATAACTGTTAGTAGTACTACAAATGCGATAAGCGGATTTACAAATATAAGTGGAGCAACTCCTGTGTTTGGCGGAATAATGACCGCAGTAACCGGAGGTACTTTTAGTGGTGGTACATTGTACTTATCAGGTACAGGATTAATATCAACTGGAGTTACAATTTCGGGATTTGGTGTTTCTTTAAGTGCGATAACAGGTGGTAGTTATGTTGCAAGTGCAGGTACAATTTATTTATCAGGGACTGGTATTAATGATACTATTGACGGATTTAATTATCTAACAGGAATTACTGTTAGTAGTTCTACTAATGCAATAAGTGGATTTACAAATATAAGTGGAACAACTCCTGTATTTGGTGGAATAATGACCGCAGTTACTGGAGGAACTTTTACAGGAGGAACATTGTACTTATCAGGTACAGGATTAATATCTACTGGTGTTACATTAAGTGGTATTAATTACATATATTCAGGTACCGTAACTAATGATAATAGAATTTCAGCTCAAACAATAAATTCATTAAGTAATAATGTTTATTTTGGTCAGGTTAATACAATCACAGGAGCGACGTATAACGCAACAGGTAGAACATTATCTTTGTCAGGTACTGGAAGTTTATCCTCAGGTTTTACAGTTTCAGAACAATTTGATTATTATGGATTAAATAGTTTAGACCTTAACCCAACTACCTTAGTATTAACTGCAACTTCTTTTGGAAATTATAAAACTACTGTTAATTTAACTCCAGTAAATGTTTTATTTAATTACGTAACTGGTGGAACTTACGACATATCAGCAGGTACAATAACATTTCGTTCAGTATCAGGAACACCGTTCCCTGTTTCAGGATTCACAACTGGATTAACTACAACTACTGGTGCAACTTACTACCCGAGCCAAGGAGTTATTGAATTTACTAAAACAGGTGCCGCACCCGCATATTCCGCAACTGGATTTACTTACGTTAACAATATAACTGTTAGTAGTACTACAAATGCGATAAGTGGGTTTACAAATATAAGTGGAACAACTCCTGTATTTGGAGGAATAATAACCTCAGTTACAGGTGGAACTTTTTCAGGAGGTAGTTTATATCTATCAGGTACTGGATTAATATCATCAGGAGTTACAATTTCAGGATTTGGTATATCAAACTCTATTTTAAGTGGAGGGTCGTCAAATTATTTAGCTAAATGGACTGGTTCAACAGAATTAACATCAAGTGTTATTTGGGATAATGGAACAAATGTTGCAATAGGACCCCCATCATCAACGACCCTTAATAATAAATTATATATTTCAGGTGCGAGCGGGACAAATCCTATTAGGGTTGAACCTGTTAACCAATTTAGTGCTCAAACTACTAATACAACAAAATTCTTGATGGTTGATAGTGATGGTGTGGTTTTTTGGAATACAATACAACCTCAAACGGGAATATCAATTTATTTAAGTGCAAGAACCAATAGTGGACAAGTTGACTTTATACCAACAGGAACTTCAGAAAACTATAGAAGTGTTCATTACAATTATCAGTTAAGAAGAACAACAACCCAAACAATTAGAAGTGGAACATTACAAGCGGTTTGGACAAGTGGTGTAACAGGTAGTGTTAACTACACAGATATGGGACCTTTACAAATATTAGATGGTAGTGACGTAATAAATTATATTGGAGTGTCAGGTGTTACCGGAGGAATAACGGTTGATATTAGTGTATCGGCAGGTAATTGGGAATTTAAAGCTTATAAAGTTTTATTATAATGAGTAGTAATAATGGCGCAATTTCATATCAGTCAATTTATGTTAATTCAGGTATCACAGCCAATGTAATATCTGCAACAACTATAAGTGCTAACACATTTTTTGGGGGTAGTTTATCCGCTTCTTTTATTGGTAATGGGGATGTTAATGACCAAGAATTTAAATACATTAGTGGTATCACGTCCGATACTCAAACTCAGATAAATGAAAAAGTAGAAAGAAGAACAAATTTTTTAACTTATACTTTTTCACAACAGCTCAATCTTCCTTTTAGTAAAAAACTGGAAGCACAAAATATTGAATTAAATGAAACAGAAAATGAAATTGAGGTTTCTTTACCTTTTAATCAAACTTTATTTAAACAATGGCCTATTTCGGTATCGTCTACATTATCCCAAACTGCAATAACTAATTTAAATTTATCAACACTATTTAATGATTCAAATAGAGCTGTACAAATTATTATATCACAAGGTAATGCGGTAATTTCAGGAATAAGTGGAGGTACTGATGGTAATATATTAATGATAACAAACACAGGTGGAGGATTAATAATATTGGAGAATGAGAGTACAAAATGTACACCTAATGATTCAATTAAGTTTAAATTTAGTTTTGGGGAGGCTTTTTTCTTAACGTATAGAAAAACTATATTTTTAATTTATAATTCATCGGAACAATGTTGGAAAAACGTAAATTTTGGAACGTCAAGTAGTCAATATGATTATGTTAATGACTTTAATGTGTCATTTGACTTGACTGCTTCCTCAGCCTCAGGACCTGACTCCTCAGCTCAATATAATGGGTTAATACCAAACATTGCTATGAACACAAATCTTGGGAGTACCGCAGGATACCCATCCCCTAATGACAATGCAACCATTAATAACGTTTTTAGAACAAATTTTTTAGATTCTAACCATGTTTTAAATTTTTCGCCACCTACAGCTTCATCAACGGCAGTTTGTTTGTATATCGCATTACATAAACCAAATAGAAATAGTTTATATTTTGATTCTTCGGTGGGTAATCTTTTAAATATATATAAATTTTCACTAACATCAACAACATTTAATTCGACTTATAATTTTTCTTTTGGTCTCTGCAATACGACTGCAGGTAGACGTGTAAACTTATCTAATGGGGCGGTTCTTTTTGGTTTTAGAACCCCAATTGCCACAGATACCAATAATACGAGGCTTCAAACAGGTCAGATAAATCATAGCGTTCCTTCATTTAGTGTTTCCAATACTGTAAGTACAAATTTAGATTTATCTAGTTGTTTAAATTCTTGGTGTTATGCTGGACTATATCGCTCTTTGATTGGTGTCGGAGGGATTGGTGTCATTACTTTTTTTACCTCAACTAACCATAATGAGTATGTAATAGATAGAGTTTATGATAACACAACCGCAAACCCAAATGCTGAGCCATTCTCAATAATTCGCTCAAATAGCACAACAATTAAAAATTCAATTTTTTTAGATACTTACTATCAAATAGACTCTGGAAGTTATTAATATGGAAGATTTAAAATTTTATAATGGTTTAGATGTTGAGAATAGTTTATTATTTTCACTGATTTCCGCAAATACAATTTCCGCATCAACTTTCTACGGGTCTTTAAATGCTCAGTATTTGGCATCAGGTATTACCAATACAAAATTTTCTTATAATAATACATTAGTTGATTACATACAACCCCAATTGAACAATAAAGCTTTAAGTGGGGAGCCATTTCTAATTTTCTCTAATGACGTATTTGGTAGTCAAAAAACATTAACCGGAGGTACTGACATTACTATAAGGACTGGTTTTACCAGTGATATGGTATTAATGTCAAACATAGGTTTAAGTTTGATTAACGTGAGTTCCATAACTGATAATATTAATATGACTTACCCATTTACAATTAATAATTACTCTCCGGTAGGATTTAGTGACTCAATTGTTAATATAAATTTAAATCCTAATTCAGTTATTAAAATAACAGGAATATCAGGTACAACATCAGGTAGAAATTTAATATTACAAAATATAAGTGATTATCTAATAATATTAGAAAATATTGGAACGTCAAGTACTAGTAACAACCAATTTTATTTTACAAATAAAACAAGTTATTTTTTAAAACCAAATTCCCAAATACAAATAATATATAACTCAACCATTAATAAGTGGACAGATACAATAAATAATAATAATGGTTTAATTAATTATGATTATTTTAAATTATCAGATACATTTGACGGACGATGGTTCCCAAACTCATCTATAGTTCCCTCAAGGTCTCTAAGAAACACATTTCCAAAAAATGGAAATATATTTTCAATTGAATCTAATCCAAATAATTTAGTGACTAATCAAACCGCATTTTATTCTTCGGAAAATGGTTTAAGAATATTCAGAGGTATTGGGGGAACTGTAGGAACAAGATACGGTAGAATTAGTGTCGGGTATGCAAATTCAGATATTGATTTACAAACTAGTTCGGCTAATTCGTTAACAATTGTGTCTAAATTTTCAGTACTTAAACCATCGGCACCTTTTTTAAGTAACTCTGATAATTGGGTTATAAGTTTTGGTACTAATAATAATTTATTATCTTCAGATTATCCTACATTAACTAATAATAATACCGTATTTCCTAATTTTGGAGGAGGTTCGTTTTGGTTATTTGATTGGAAATCAAATCAAAATTATGCTAGATATGCGATACAGTCAACAGGTAATACATATACTGTAAGTACGTCATCGTTTAATTTATCTGATATACAATCAGAACAACCTAAAATTTTTGGAATTTATCACAAACCATTAAGAAATTCTGTTGACTCAGTTTCTACATTTTTTTGGGCAAATATTTCAGGGGAATCTGAGAACTATACAATTGAACAACCTTTAAGTGGGTCACAAATTTCAAACGGGACTATCAAAGGTGTTCCATCTCTAATATTTTACGGTAACTCAGATTATACGCCTGAAAGTAATATTAATAATAATGCTAAAGTACAAATAAATTATTTAGTTATAGATAAAGATAAATTATAAATGGAATCTAAAAAAATATATGGTGGTTTATCTGGCCGCACATTTTCGGCATATTCTGATTTTATTAACTCAACGTTTGTAAGTGGTACAACTCTTTACGGTCAAATAAACGCTCAATATATTGGGACTGGACTAACTACCCCTAATAATGTTACTAATACTGAAATTTCATATCTTACAGGATTAACCGCATCAACCCAATTGCAAATAAATGCAAAGGCGGATAAAACACAAACTTATATAACATATGATATTAGTAATAATTTAACAAATTATAAAAAATTAGTACCAGGAATTAATGTGACATCAAATACTATTGGTAATTCTATATCATTTTCATATGTTCCAACTTTAGAGGAATATAATGTTTCAATCATAGAAGATTCTCCATCTTCTCAAAATCACATAATTACAGATTATAACCCGACAAATTGGGATGGAACATTACCAAATAAGGCCACTGAAATAAGATTAAATCCAACAAATTTAATTGTTATAGAAAATTTATTGGGAAATACACTTGGTAGAATATGTAGATTGAGAAATATAAGTAGATATCCGATATTATTACAAAACAATGTAACTTTAAATGGTGGATTTATATTTAGAACTAATACAGATACGGTTTTAAGACCAAATAAAACAATGATGTTTACTTGTATTGGGTCACAATGGATTGAATTTGGTGATGTAAAATATTACGGTTTTGATTATATTGATACATTTAAAACTATTGTTCCCGATTTTCCTGGTACTATTACTTTTAACAATGTCAATAATGTTAATATGGCACTACCTGTAAAATCAAGTAATTTTATTTTTTCCGCTCATACAACATTATTAACTAATTATGCTTTTTACTATGATGGCGTTTTTAGATTACTTACTAAAAATTTTCACGCCCCATCAACCGGTACTAATTTAAAGTTTTACACTATTGGTCAATTTAACCGAAAAAATATTTTAAATGATTCAGGATGTACAATTTTAATGCAAACAAAATTAATACAACCCGTTATGGGTACTGGGGTAAATTCTAATTTAAATATGCCAGTTATTGTAAATGGTTTCACAAACTTTGATTTGAGTTACGGATACCAAAGTGCTACAAATAGTTATTCAACAAGGGTACCTAATTTTAACGGGGGATTATTTTTTATTGGTGTTTCAGGATATAATTATTCTGCGGTAACACAATACAACAACAACCAAAGTAATGTTATAGATACCGGAATTAATTATTTAAATTCGTTGTCTTTAGGGGTATGTGTTTTGACAAAAAATCAAAATAATAATGGGGAAGTTATTTTCTATATTAGAAACAACACAACTAATCGTTATACGGTATTTAATAAACAGATACTAACCAATGAAATTTTAAACTCATTTCCAAATTTATCAATTTTTTCAAATAATACCAATACAACTGCGTATGGAGTCACTATAGGACAATCCAGTTACGTTGAATTACGTCATATATCAATGTTAAAAGATTAAACCATATTTGACAAATATACTTTAGTTTTATAGATTTAAATTCAAAAGGTAAACTCCATATTTTATGGAAGCCAATACACCAATTTAAATTTATTATGATATCTAACGAAGAAATTGAGAATTTCCTACAAGGAAATGACGATGAGAAATACATCATCGGAGTAGAATACGATTACGTCAAAGATTGTGTTTGGAAAATTATTGAACACCCACTTCACGGTAAACAAATTAAGAAAGATACCTTTGTACCATTTGCTTGGGTTGGTGACTTACGCGGATTAAACTTCTACCAATCCTCAAAAGCGTTACAAAAAGAAGCAATGACAAAACATAAAATTGTGATTGAAAAATTACGTACAGATGGTAATGAAAGATTAGAAAAGGGTTTGACCTATATGGTTAAATCTTTAAACGGGTATCGTTCATTAATACAATTCTTCAGAGATGGTGGTGTTGACCCTTGGGGTGAAAAGACCAAAGGACTTATCCTTATTCTGCCACCTGTTGAACAATTCCTAGTTACAAAGGAGAAAAGACTCTTCAAAGGATTTGATGATTACAATAGTATCACCAGGTTTGTATTTGACTTGGAGACGACCGCATTAGAGCCAAAGGATGGTCGTATTTTTATGATAGGGATGAAAACCAATAAAGGTTTTAGTCAAGTAATTGAGTGTTCAACTGAAGAACAGGAAAGAGAGGGTATTATCAAATTTTTTAATACCATAGATGAACTTAAACCAAGTATCATTGCATCTTATAACGGATTTAACTTTGACTGGTTTTGGATATTTGAAAGAGCAAAATCATTAGGATTGGATATTAAAAAAGTTGCAAAAACCCTTAATCCAATCAACCCAATCAAACAATCTGAAAGTATGTTGAAACTCGCAAACGAGGTTGAGAGATTCAATCAGACATCTATGTGGGGATACAATGTGGTAGATACATTACACGCAGTTAGAAGAGCTCAGGCAATCAATTCATCTATTAAATCTGCGGGTTTGAAGTATATTACCCAATATATTAAAGCTGAGGCGGCTGACCGTGTTTATATTGACCACACAGATATTGGTCCATTTTATGCTAAGAAAGAAGAGTATTGGTTGAACATCCAAAACGGAAAATATAAGAAAGTAGGAGTTGACCCCACAATTGACGAAGCTTGTTCAAAACATTCAAGTGTTTATATTAAAACAACAGGTGATGATTTGGTTGAGAGATATCTTGACGATGACTTGGAGGAAACCTTAACTGTAGATGAAGAATTCAATCAGGGTTCTTTCCTACTTGCGTCTTTGGTTCCAACAACATATGAAAGGGTTTCCACTATGGGAACCGCAACATTGTGGGAAATCCAAATGAGAGCTTGGTCATATAAACATAAACTTGCAATTCCTGCAAAGAACGAGAAAACAGAGTTTGTTGGAGGTTTATCACGACTACTCAAAGTAGGTTATTCAACTGATGTATTGAAACTTGACTTCTCGTCACTTTATCCATCAATACAACTTGTTCACGATGTATTCCCAACTTGTGATATTACAGGAGCGATGAAGGGTATGTTAAATTACTTCCGTAACACTCGTATCAAGTATAAAAACTTGGCTAAGGAATATGCGGATATTGATAAGAAACAATCAACATCTTACGACAGAAAACAATTACCGATTAAGATATTCATAAATAGCATGTTTGGCGCGTTATCCGCCCCACAAGTATATCACTGGGGTGATATGTATATGGGTGAACAGATTACCTGTACAGGACGACAATACCTTCGTCAGATGTTACGTTTCTTTATGAAGAGAGGTTATACCCCACTTGTATGTGATACGGATGGTATGAACTTCTCATTACCTGAAGGTGGTGTGGATGATAGAAGATATATTGGTAAGGGTAATAACTGGTTGGTTAAGGAAGGTAAGGAATATAAAGGTTACGACGCAGATGTTGCCGAGTTTAACGATATGTTTATGAAAGGTGCGATGGGACTTGATTGTGATGGTACTTGGAAATCTTGTATGAACATTGCTCGTAAGAACTATGCAACAATGGAACACAACGGTAAGATTAAACTTACAGGTAACTCAATCAAGAGTAAGAAACTTCCACTTTATATTGAGGACTTTTTGGATAAGGGAATTAAGATGTTGTTAGAAGGTAATGGACAACAATTTGTAGAATGGTATTATGAATACTTGGAAAAAATCTATAATAAACAAATTCCTTTAATGAAGATTGCCCAAAGAGCGAAAGTTAAATTATCAATTGATGATTATAACAAACGTTCAAAGGAAAAGACCAAGGCCGGTAATGAAATGTCTC
>JACCDX011685962.1_pt1 | contig 15637 bp, 15 predicted proteins | sample 7449681 | NCBI WGS metagenome assembly JACCDX01 (sample SAMN15323450, study PRJNA562643) | freshwater metagenome | isolation source: river surface water | place: USA:Blue River Watershed | collected 2017-08-18 | reverse complement strand
TTGAGGCAATGCAGTAGGGTTCATCATCACGTGAGTGAACCCTTCGCATGAAGTGATAAGCGGGCGCAGCCTTGCCATCAAGAGGCACAAGGGGCGGTTGAACACCAGCTTCTTCAAGCAGAGTGAGTTGTGGCTTGTCATTTCGGTAGGCTTCTGCCAAACCTTGCAGTGATGTTTCAAGGGTAAGAGATCGTTCTGGTTGGACTTGATCAGTTACGAAAGTCCCACGTCCCCTTTGAGGCAATAAGAGGCCTTCTCGGGTCAAGATTTCAATGGCTTGTCTGACGGTAACGCGTGCCACTTGAAACTCTTCGACCAAAGCATCCAAGGAAGGTACTTTTTCACCGGGCGCCCACACCCCTCTAAGAATGCGTTGACGAAGGAGGTCGGCCAATTGCGCATACAGAGGGATTGGACTGTCAGCAAAGATGGGGTGAGCATTGGTTTGCATTTTAAAATCCGATAGTTCTATCTATGGTACCATTAGTTTTGACCGACATATTAACTAAGAGACAAAATGAAAAAAATCAAGCCATTCTCCATTGCCATCGCTTTGGCAGTTAGCATCTTTGCCATATCGGCACAAGCCCAGCAGCGACCTAGCTTAGAAGTGTATGGCTTAGTTGGTGCCAGTTATACCTCTAAGAACAACCAAGGTGCTACCAATGCATCCTTGAAAGAGCTCAGTACCAATGCCATGAGCGTTTCCTTTTTGGGATTTCGCGGCCGTGAAGACTTGGGAGGCGGCATGAATGCCGTATTCCGATTGGAGTCGAGCTTGTCGCCTGACAATGGCGGCATAGGTAAACCTATTGCATATTTTGATCGTCAGGCTTTTGTAGGTATCACCAGCAATCAATGGGGTGCAATTACCCTTGGCCGCCAGTTTCACGCATTAACTGACCGCTCCATTCGCAGCTTGGATGTCTACAACTTGGCACCTGCCAATGCGCATCTGGTGCCCAGTGCGCTTTATGGCGTCAATCGGTATGCAGGCAATGACAACCGTGTGAGCAACGCCGTCAAATACCGGATGGATAACCCCAAAGGGCTGCAAGCGGGCGTGAGCTACGGTATGGGTGAAGCTGCTGGCAGTACCACCAAAGGCGCTAGCTATTCTTACGATGCAGCTTATGTAGGTCCTAATTACCAAGTGGGCTTGGGCAAGGTCAGTTTCAATGGTGTGAACATTTTGGGTACTTCGGGAGTGTTACCAAAACATGAGGTAACTGCCTTGGGCGGCTCGATGACATTTGGCGCATTCACGCCTTATCTGGCTATGTACAACTCAACACTCGACAGCGCCACCACAGCAGGACTGAAAACTCAATCCAATAAAGTCAATTCTGCGGGTCTGGCATGGAAGGCTACCAATGAAGTTTTGATTCGAGCCTCTTACGCCACCGACAAAGGCACAGATCTGAACAACGTTGCAGGTCGTAATGGTCAGAAAAACACCACGGTGATTTCAGCTGAATATGCCTTGTCAAAGCGAACGTCACTCAATGCCATTGTGTCCAAAAATGTTTTAAGCGGTGGCTATTTGCTTGAGCCCTTGTATGCAGCTGCATTGGGTAGAAATGTAGCTGCAAGCTCGGTGCAGTTTTATGGTGTAGGTGTCAATCACTCGTTCTAATTTGCATTTTATGCGGTGCCTTGTCTTTGCTTGGATCGAGGTGAGGTGCGGCACTTTCATTTCTGATGTTATTTTTAACAATGCAAGGCTGATATGAATCCCATTGCTTTCGCGGTCCCGGTCTTTTTTTTCTTAATTCTGGTCGAGCTATGGGTTGCCCATTCAAGGGGCGCCAATGTTTATCGATTGAAAGACAGCCTTACTTCCATCAATATTGGCATCATGAGTGAGTTCTCCAAAGCCATTGGTGGTCTCATCAGTGTGGTGATGTATACCCTAATAACTGATCGGTTTGGAGCTTTTACATGGGATGTGAGCAACCCGATGACATGGATCAGTGCTTTGCTGTTGTATGACTTTTGTTATTACTGGGTTCATCGCACAGGTCACGAAATCAATATCCTGTGGGCTTCACACGTTGTGCATCACAGCAGTGAAGAGTTCAATCTTTCTACAGCACTCAGGCAGTCATCCACAGGATTTTTGTTCCGATGGATTTTCTATATCCCCTTGGCCTTGCTGGGCTACCCGGTTAAAGTATTTATAGTGGTGGGACTGATTGATTTTGTCTATCAGTACTGGGTCCACACACAACTGGTTGGTAAATTAGGATGGCTTGAGTATGTGTTGGTAACACCCTCTAACCACCGCGTACACCATGGCCAGAATGACTATTGCATTGATAAAAACTACGGCGGTGTCTTTTCATTTTGGGATCAAATGTTTGGCACCTATGCAGATGAGCGCGATGATGAGAAACCGATTTACGGCATTCGAAAACCTATTGAAAGTTGGAACCCGTTATGGGCCAACTTACATCATTTTGTACAAATCGGTAAACAAGTGAAATTAGCGACCAATTGGCGGCATCGCTTGATGTACATCTTTGCCAAACCTTCGTGGACTCCCGAAAAAGATGATGCAACCGAGGTATTTAAATCGGATCATTTCAGCCGATTTGATACTTCAGCCACTTCAGGTTTGATGCAATTTGCATTCACAGGAACCATGTTAGGCTCAGTCTTGTTAATGGTTTATTTTTACTTACAGTCGCGCCTGCCGCAGTCGCTGCGCATCGGCTATTGCGTTGTCATGATTTTGTTTATTGCTGGTATTGGCTGGCGCATGACACAAGCAAGAAATCAAGGTTCAACGCCGTCTTATCCCGGCCATGGCCATGCTTAACAGTCTAGCCCTTACGGATGCTTTGCTGTGTCTGATTGCAATTTGGCTTGCTTCTAAAAATACCTTGGCTGTTGGGTACCGCATCGCCTTGACCATGTTGGCCATTGCAGCGCTATTAGGCTTTTTGCGTTTTTCTGGCATCTATCCGCTTGAAACTTGGCACCCCTTGTTTACCCTTTTTAGTGCGAGTGCTGCTTTGCCATTATTGGCCATTTGCGTGCTGTTGCCGCAATCTGTGGTTACGAAGCGCAAGCAATTTGCTATCATTTTCTTGGGTGCAGCCATGCTTCTTGGCTTGTTGATATCGGGGCTTGGCAAACTGCGAATTTATGATCAAGCCTTGGGCCTTATGAGCATGCTTGTCATCCTCTTTGCAATGATAAGGCGCGGTGAGTATTTACGTGCGTTTGGCGCTGCCTTGATGTTGACAGGGTCTGTCCTTTTTGTATTGAAGGTAAGTTTGCAGCCATGGTTGATGCCAGGAGACTGGTTGCACTTGGGAATGGCTTTGGGAATTATGCTTGTTGTTTCAGATGCATTTGAAAAAAGAGAATTATCTTCAGCACAAGAGAATTATTGATCCAGAGAGTTCAAAATCAGTTTTTATGCTGATTTTTCTCGATCTTGTAGCCAACGTTTTAATAAACAGCGAAATCAGTTTGGCCGCTTCCATGTCCAGTATTGCTCTTGTTCAGATGCAATGGGATGAATGAACCAAGAGTTAACCAATTTTTTATGAGTTTGCCAAAAAGCACAGCGACACCGTCCGCAAGTTTGGTTCTGAGCCTATTCTTTTCATGTCATGGGCCTATGCTAATAAGCCTGATATGGGTGAACCGCTAGCGGCTGAGTACATCAAGGCTGGAAAGCTCAATAATGCATTGGTTGTACCTGCAGGTTATTCTTTTGCAAACTCTATTGCAAAGCGTCCAGAATTAAGCCTGTTGGTTGCAGACAAACTTCATCCAAACATGGCAGGTACTTATTTGGCCGCCAGTACAGTATTGGCTTCGGTTTACAAAATCAATCCTATTGGTGACAAGTACACAGCCGGTTTGCCTGCGGATGTTGTGAAACATTTGCAAACAGTGGCTTGGGAGACTTCGCAACAGTTTCACGCCAAAGAAGGCAGGGGAAGCATGCCATGAATTGATGTTCACTCACTTTGAATGGCACCCTGCAGGGCTTGCAGGGTTGCATGAGGAATCAAATTTTGCTTCATGGTTACAAGATAAATATCAGGTAATTTGATTTTGGGTTGAATTGGCAATATCACTAAACTCTTTGCGCGAGCTTCTTCTTTTGCTTGATGCTCGCGCATTATTCCAAGTAAGTTGTCGTCAAATTGAATCAGCCCTTTCATCGTGACTGCTGACATTGACTCAATGACGGGCGAAATGTCTGGGTAGTCCATTTTCTTCAGTGCATACATCAACTCCTTGGTCATCAAGGCGTCTTTGGGCGGTAGCGCCCACCGAAGCTTTATTGCATCTGACCATTGAACGGAACGCCTGTTTGATAGCGGGTTTTTTAAAGAGGCAACGATGCAGATGTTGTCTGAAGAAATAGACTGCAGCCTCAAGGATTTAGTTCGCTCATCCGACATCATCTCTCTTGAAAAACTGGTGACAACACAATCGAGCTGGTGGTTAATTAGCGCGTTAATTAATTCTTGTGGTGGGCTCTCCTGAATTTGTACCTTGAGATCCGGTAGTTTTTTCATGAGGTTGGTCACCAACTTGGGGAATATGCTGGTTGTGGAAAATGAACCCATTCGCAGCAGACCACTTGCGCCGTCCTCTAGAGCCCTAATTTCTAAAAGGGATCGGTCAAAACTTTGCACCATGTCACAAGCCTGACGAATCAGTAAGTTGCCTTTTTCATTGGCTGATATGCCTGTTCTGCCTCTTGTAAATAAAGTTGCATGGCAGATTGTTTCAATTTCCGTAATCATTTTGCTTACGGCAGGCTGCGTGAGGTTGAGCTGCATAGCGGCTGAGCTCACTGTGCTCTCTTCTTTTAAATGGCAGAGCAGTTCTAAGTGACGCATCCGAAGCCTTCTAAGTGCAGACATCGTATTGGGGCTGATTGACTTCAATTTAAGTTGATTCATGGCAACGACTTTCCATTCCAAATATTAATGGAAAGATCAAAAAATATCACTATTTATTTGAAAGATAGAGCGCTAGAGTGATCTTTTGAACCAATCTGCGCATCTGATGACTACGAAGCAACCGCACATCATTTTTATCATCACAGATCAACAGCGCTATGACACCATTGCTGGGCTTGGATATCCTCACATGGAGACGCCCAACTTGGACAGGCTCATTAAAGAGGGAGCGCACTTTACCCAGTGCCATGTAGCTGGGGCCTCTTGTGTTCCAGCAAGGTCCAGTCTATTTACAGGTTACTACGCGCACACCACGGGCATCTTGAAAAACGCTGACACTTGGCGCCATACTTGGGTCGAAAATTTGGCTCAGGTTGGCTACACCTGCATCAATGTCGGCAAGATGCACACCTGGCCTTTGGATACCTCTGCTGGCTACCATCAACGATATGTTGTTGAAAACAAGGATCGCTTCCTTGAAGGTCGATTCTTCTTTGATGATTGGGACCGATCTCTTGCAGCAAGAGGTCTGGTTAAGCAGCAAAGGGTTCAGTACAGACAGTTTCCTGACTATCGTGAACGGCTTGGCGCTTTTGAGTGGCTACTCCCAACCGACTCCCATTCCGATAATTTTGTAGCAGACAGGGCCTGCTGGTGGATTGATACGGCACCTAAAGCCGAGCCTTTGTTTTTACAAATTGGGTTTCCTGGGCCTCATCCACCTTATGACCCAACCCCTGAGTATTTAGACCGATACATGGGTAAGCAATTGCCAATTGCAAAAGTGAGCGACTCAGATCTAGATGGTCAGCCCCAACCGTTTCATGATCTACGCCAACACAACGTTGAGATCGATCACGATTCAGTGGTGCATCAACTTGAGCCATCGGATGAACATCGCCATCGTCAACGTGCACATTACTTGGCCAATGTCACCATGATTGACGATGCTATTGGAAAGATTGTTTCTTCACTCGAAAAAAAGGGCTATTTGGACAATTGCATCATCGTATTTACGTCAGACCATGGTGACTGTTTAGGCGATCATGGACACAGTCAAAAATGGACCATGTACGAGCAAGTTACCAGAGTACCCATGATTCTTTGGGCGCCAGGAAAAGTTCCTGAGGGTAAGAAGTCTGATGCATTGATTCAGGCCATGGACATTGTGCCGTGGTTGCTTACTCAGGCGCAGGCTAAATTGCCTGAGGGGATAGAAGCCGAGTCGGTTGAGCCTGCTTTCAAAGATCCCTCATGGGCAGGTCGTGACGCTGTCTTTTGTGAGCAAGGTCGTGACAACATTTTGACTGAGGTTCAGTTCATGACCATGGTTAGGACGCAGCGTTGGAAGTTGGTTCATTTTTTAAATGAAAGTTTTGGCCAACTCTTTGACCTTGAAAACGATCCGGAGGAAAACAACAACCTCTGGTCTTCGCAAAATCACGGCGCTGTTCGTCAAGAACTGATGGACAAACTGTTGCTCTGGCGAATGAAGAGTCAAATTAAAACGCAAAACGTTTTTCGTGAACACCGTTAAAAAACAAGGAGACAAGCATGAACTTCATAAAAATTGGAATTTGTTTAACACTGTTAGGCAGTGCTATTTTGGGGCAAACAGCTGTTGCTCAAGATTTTCCTACTAAGCCCATTCGCATGGTAGTTGGGTTTCCGCCGGGTGGTGGCATCGACCAACTGGCCAGAGTATTGGCCGAAGGTATGTCGAGTCAATTGGGGCAAAACATTGTTGTAGACAACAAACCCGGTGCAGGAACAGCCATTGCCTCTGCAGAAATAATGCGTGCGCCCAACGACGGTTACACCATTGGATTGGGAAACGTGGGTCAGTTTTCAGTTTTAGAACATATTTCTAAACAACCTATCGTTGATTTGCCGAGTAAGTTATCACCAATAGGGCAGGTGGGTTATGCCCCATTAGCCCTTTTTGTGCCGGCCACTTTGAATGTCAACTCAACAGCAGATTACTTGAATTTGTTGAAGTCACAACCTAACGCCTTGAGTTATGCGTCAGGGGGTAATGGGCAAATTACGCACCTGGCTTTTGAAATGTTGAAGTCTGAAGCGCAAGTCAAAATTCAACACATACCCTACAAAGGAAGTGGCCCAGCCTTAATTGATTTGATGGCAGGCAGGGTGGTTGGCATGATTGACGCGTTAGGTGCTGGCATGCCGCATGTCAAAAGCGGCAAGCTCAAAGTTTTGGCCTTGACGGCAGCAGATCGCGCGCCAGAGTTTCAAACCATTCCAACTTTTAAAGAGTTGGGTTTGAAGAATTACGTGGTGACGGGTTGGCAGGGCATGGTGGCGCCTTTGGGTACACCACCAGCAGTGGTGCAAAAACTCAATCGTGCGTTGAATGAGGCGTTGAATAAAAAAGAGATTCGAGAGAAGATGATTGCTTTGGGTTATTACCCAACGCCTACCACTGCAGATCAGTTTGGTAGTTTCATGAAGGCAGAATCAATTCGTTGGGGAGCGCTTTGTAAGGAACTCAAGATTGAGGCTGATTGAATGTTAATGGCAAGAACACTAATTTTTTGTTAATTTAAAAAAGAAGGGAATACCCCATTAATAGACGACCGGACTAATATTAAACTGCTTTCTAGGTTCTGTATTGAAGCCAAATTTAGCTTCAATGAATGTTCTTCAGACACTCAATTGAGACCAAAGAAAGACAAAGTTCAAATGCCTGAGAAAGAACGACTATTAACTTTGCATCAAGTTAGTAAAAATTTCGGTGGCGTACAAGCCGTCAAGAACCTGAGCATTAACGTCAATTCAAATGAGATAGTCGGTTTGATTGGTCCGAATGGATCCGGAAAGTCTACGTCTGTCAATTTAATTTCTGGTGCAGTACCCCCAAGCTCAGGTGAAGTTGTTTGGCAAAGTCAAAACGTCAACAAACTTCCCATTAGCCAGCGTGTGCCTCTAGGATTGGCACGAACATTTCAAACCACCAGTTTGCTTGCTGAGTTCAGTGTTCTGGATCAAGTTTTGACGGCCTGTCATACCAGTTACAGCGTCTCTCCTTGGCGCTCCGTTCTTCGCTTTAAGGAAGCGCGCGCCCAAGATTCCGAACAAAAAATTAAAGCGCAAGAGTTGGTTGAGTTTGTTGGTTTAGGCGCTGTGATGAACGATCTGACATCAACTATTTCTTCCGCTCAGCAGCGATTGCTGATGATCGCTACCGCGCTTGCGTCCGATCCTAAACTGATCTTGCTAGACGAGCCCGCAGCAGGAATGGTTGCCAAAGAGCGTAAAGAATTGGCTGATGTCATTATGCGAATTCGCGCTCGCGGACTGGCAGTATTGGTCATTGAGCATCACATGGGGCTCATTATGGACGTGTGTGATCGCATCGTGGTTTTGAATTTTGGTGAAAAAATTGCGGAAGGTAAACCTGAAGAAATTCAGCGAAATCCGGCTGTTATTGAAGCCTATTTGGGCGGAGTACATTGATGCTGCATATCAAGAATCTCACGGCAGGTTATGGCAAAGTGAATGTTTTGCACGGCATTAGCCTCGATGTCAATGAACGTGAATGTGTTGCCTTGATCGGTGCCAATGGCGCAGGTAAAACAACAACTTTGCGCTGTATCTGTGGTCTGAATGAAGTACGTGCTGGCAGCATTGAATTCATGGGCGAACGATTGGATGGGCTGAGCGGGCATACCATTGTGCGCAAGGGCATCACGATGTGCCCAGAAGGCAGACAAGTTTTTGCCGAAATGTCTGTGCTTGAAAATTTAGAAATGGGCGCTCATACGCGTCACGATAACGAACAAAAGAGTGACATAGACAAAATGCTTGATCTTTTTCCAGTACTGGGTCAAAGAGCGAAGCAAAGGGCAGGAACTCTATCGGGTGGTGAGCAGGAAATGTTGGCAATTGCCCGTGCGCTGATGGCGCGACCCAAACTCTGTATCTTTGACGAACCTTCATTGGGTCTGGCGCCAAAAATCGTAGAAGAAGTAGAGCAAATTTTGGCGCGTATCAAGTCAATGGGCACAACCATCGTGTTGGTTGAACAAAACGCCGCCATGGCATTGCGTTTGGCAGACCGTGCATATGTTTTGGAAGCGGGCGAGGTTGTGCTTCAGGGCACAGGGCAAGAATTAAAAAATGATCCGCAAGTAAGTAAAGCCTATTTGGGCTATTGAGGCAAAAGCAATGTCCATTGCTTGGACAGTTGCAATTTTTTAAACGGAGACAAAATGAAACTAAACAAACCTTTGGCCTTAGCAGCATTGGTACTCAGTGCTGCACTGATTCCAACTGTCCATGCGGCAGATGAAGTACTGGTAATCGGCGTTAATGACTCTTTGACAGGCGGAGGCGCTGTTTACGGATTGCCGCAGGCCAATGCTGTCCAAATGGCTGCAGAGGAGATCAATGCAGCGGGTGGTATCAAGGCTGGTTCAACGACCTATAAATTGAAGGTCATTACCTCAGACGACAAAGCCAATCCGACGGAAGCGACAAACAGTGTTCGTAAATTGATTGACCGCGACAACGTCAAATACCTTCTGGGCTTTTGCTGCTCTGGATCAACCAGTGCTGTCGCATCTTTCATTGCCAAGGAAGACGCCGTCATGCTGGTAGGTAATGCCGCTGAGCGAGCCATTACGGCGCAAGGAATTCCTAATGTGTTTAGAACACGTCCACCAGCAGACTTTACGGGCGCTGCAGCGGGTACTTTTGTGGCACAAAAAGGTGCGCGCAATGTTGCTGTAATCGGTGCTTTAGAAGTTGGTTTTTACACTCAATATGTCGATGCATTTGAAAAAGAGTTGAACAAAGCGGGTGGCAAGATCGTTGCAAAAGAAGCATTTGGTCTTCGTGATCGTGACATGACGCCGCAACTTACAAAAATCCGTGGTCTCAAGCCCGATGCCATTTTGGTTGTTGGTTACGTAGAGCCGGCTGCATTTGTGTATCGTCAAGCTGTTGAGTTGGGACTCAATGTGCCACGCTACGGATTTACGTCTGGCAGTGAAGAGCAGTTTCTCAAAGTGGTTACAAGTGGCCAAATGGAAGGTGTCTGGGATCTTCGCCCAACCGAGCTGACAGTTGAGGCTTTGGGTCCTCAGGCAAAGGCTTATGAAGCCAACTACAAGAAAAAGTTTGGCCAATCACCTACGCCCAGTTCACCTTATGCATATGACCAAGTTTATGTCTTGAAAAATGCAATTGAGCGTGCAGGCAGTGCCAAAGATGCCAAAAAAGTTGCAGAAGCAGTGAAGAATCTGCCTATTCCAAAAGAGGCTGTCATGAAGTACATCGCCAACGATGGAAATGCCATGTTCGATCAGAACGGTCAGGCATATACATCCAACGGTGCATTCCAATGGCAAAAGGGCAAGTGGGTTTTTGTCGCCGAACTGCCATCGGACAACAAAGCTTATTCACAGTTTTTGCGCAGTATTCGTAAATAAGAGCTGAGCTTTATTGTTTATATGCACGCGGCCCAGTTTTTTACTGAGTTGCGTGCATTTTGTCTACCTTGGCGGCCCTATGCAAACGGTGAAATGCAATGAATGAATTACTCCAACAAATACTCAATGGTCTGGCCATTGGTTCTGTTTACACACTGGTCGCACTTGGCCTAACGGTCGTATTTGGAATTTTAGGCATAGCGCATTTTGCACATGGCTCGTTGGCCATGTTTGGCGGTTACTTAACATTCGTGTTTTCTACCAGCATGGGTTTGTCTTTGTTTACCAGCATGGCATTGGCCATGCCAGTTGGCGCCGTCATGGGAATGCTCATTGAGCGCTTGGCATATCGGCCAGTTCGTGATGCACCTCACATCAATGCATTCATCATTGCCCTTGGCCTCACGATGATGTTGGAAGGCGGTAACTTGCTCTTGTTTGGAGCAGATCAAGTCATTATTCAAACGCCATATCAGCAAGTATTTGATTTTGGAGGTATTTTTGTTGCACAACTAAGAATGGTCGTCATCATTACTTCTGTCACTTTGGTGGCCTTGGTTACCTTGCTTCTGTTAAAAACAAAAACTGGAAAGTCGGTTCGAGCCGTGGCTCAAAATCGTCATGCGGCGGTGCTGATGGGTGTGAATGTGAACTTTGTTTCGTCTGTTGTTTTTGGCATTTCATCTGCGTTGGGCGTAGCTGCTGGAGCCTTGATTGGCGCACTTTTGGCGCTTGCACCAGGGGTTGGTGAAAGTTTTGCAGTCAAAGGCTTTGCTGTATTGATCTTGGGCGGTCTGGGTTCTTTACCCGGCGCAATTTTAGGCGGCTTGATTTTGGGTGTCAGTGAGTCTTTAGCGGCTGGCTTTTTGTCATCGGCCTACAAGGACGTGATCTCGTTCTTAATCATGATCTTGGTCTTGCTGGTGATGCCGCAGGGCTTGATGGGGAAAAAATGAAAAATTTTCTAACAACCCCTTTATTGCTAAGTGTCGCTGCTTTGGCGGGTGCTTTGGCAATGCCTCATGCCTTTAAGTCTCCCTATTACATTCATTTAATGACGTTGGCATTAATTTGGATTGTGCTTGCACAAGGTCAGAATTTAACGCAAGGGTTTGTGGGCTATGTGTCCATCGCCCAAGCAGGCTTTATGGGCATAGGCGCTTACATTTCAACGCTCTTGACCATGAATTTTGGTTTTTCTGTATGGACAACACTGTTCATTGCACCGTTGCTGACTGGTGTGATGGCAATTTTTGCGGGTTATCCAAGTCTTCGCGTTAAAGGTCATTATTTCTCCATTGTTACGCTGGCTTACAACATGGTTATCTTTATTGTGTTGATGACCTTTAGAGCGCTAACTGGCGGTGAAGCTGGCATACCCGATGTGCCGCGTCCAAGTGACTTAAGTCTGTTTGGTTATGTCTTTAGTTTTGAAGGTCGTAGCAATTTGAACTATTACGCGCTGGCATTATTGGCTGCTGTGCTCGCTACGGCTTGTTGCGCTTTGGTGCTGCACTCTAGAGCAGGTCGTGTGATGTTGGCAATTCGTCAAAATGAGGACTTGGCTGAGGCGATGGGCGTTGTGACCTCACGCTATAAACTTTTTGCCTTTGTCATGAGTTCAGTTTTGGCTGGATTGGCTGGCACGCTTTACGCACATTACATCGGATTCTTAAATCCTGAGCCATTTGGTGTCGATCAATCATTGAACATCATCTTGGCTGTTATTTTGGGGGGCAGTGGAACACTTACAGGTCCCATTGTGGGCGCTTTGTCGGTTACTTTCTTGCCTGAACTTTTGCGTTTTGCTGACAGTTTTCGCCTTATTACCTATGGACTTATTTTGGTGGTAGCCACCATCTTTTTGCCTAAAGGACTGGTTCCGCTGGCGGCTTCATTGTTCCGTCGCATCAAGCCCAATCAGTCTGCTGCAATAGACGGCAAGCCTTCAGTCAAGGGATAAAAAGATGATCTTAGGCAGAGAAGGCTCGTCCAAAGAAGCGACTGATTTAATTCGAGCTGCCACTGATTTTGCTGATCAGCATTTGGCCCCTAACGCTGCTCAATGGGGACGAGGTCATTTCAATCGAAAGGCTTTGTTCGAGCCTGCGGGTGATGCGGGTCTGTTAGGTCTTTTGGTGCCACATGAATTTGGCGGCTTCAATTTGTCGTTTGAAGACACAGCTAAAGTTTTGTATCAATTGGCACGAATTGACTTCAGCGCGGCCATGGCGTTGGTCAATTCTCACAACGTTGCAGCACAGTTGGTTAATTCATCTCCCAATTTGTTGGCGCCACTTTATGTGAGTCAGTTAATTCAAGGAAATTTAGTGGCATGCACGGCACTGACTGAGCCTGATGTTGGATCAGATTTGGGAAAAATGAAAACTTTGGCCGTTCAAAGCGGGGCAGGGTGGTTGCTCAATGGAACCAAGACTTGGGTGATCAATGCGGCACATGCTGATGGTGTTGTGGTCTACGCACAAACTCAAGCAGGTTCAGGGGTCAAGGGTATCGCTTCATTTTTTGTTCGTTCAGATTCTGCAGGGTTTGAACGGCTGCCCATCGAAACCAACAACGCTTTAAATAGCATGGGAATTGGTGGAATACGTTTGAACAATGTCTTTTGCGATGCTTCACATCTTTTGTTTGGACCCGGTGAAGCTTTCAAAGACATTATGAGTGCCATCAATCGTGCCAGAACTTATGTTGCAGCCATGTGTTGTGGCATGGTTTGCCAAGCTTTGTCAGTCGCTAATTCTTATGGGAGCCAACGCGCTGCATTCGGTCAGACCTTGGATCAATTTCAGGGCTGGAGATGGCAAATGTCGCAGGCTGCAACGGCATTACAAGCAGCAGAACTATTGGTGCGTGAGGCATGCCAACTCATCGATAAGGGTCTTGAGGCTCAAAGTGCTGCAGCACAGGCAAAACTCTACGCTACAAGCATGGCTCAAACTCAATTAGGAACACTCCTTCATGCAATGGGGGCAGAGGGATTTTTGGACAAATATCCTTTCTTAAGACATCTGGCCGCCTCTCACGCTGCATCTTTGGCTGATGGTTCCACCGCTATGTTGCTTGAGCGGGTTGCTCACGATCTTCGCGTAAAACCAGGAGCTTCTTAAATGCAGTCGGGTCAAACCAGTAGACAGTGTTTCTTTAAGAATGCAGTATTTCCTATGAGCATTAATGCAAGGGCTAAAAGCCAGGATGAATTTATTCTAGCTACTGGAATGGAGGCACTTTGTTAATTCCTCTTAAGCCTTTAAGCGTTGACCCAGAAAAAGTTGCATTCCAGATGTGTGAGAGTGGCGAGAAGGTCACTTTCGCACAACTTGAGAATCGAGCCAATCAAGTTGCACATTCCATTGCCAATTTAGGTATTCTGCCTGGCGAACACGTAGCGGTTCTAATGAACAACTGCCGTGAGTTATTGGAACTTTGCTTTGGCCTAGACCGGTGTGGTGTGTATTACACGCTGATTAGTACGCGCCTGACGACGGATGAAATTGACTACATTGTGCGAGACTGCGGCGCACGTTTGTTTGTCTATTCTTCATCTTTAGAATTAAATGACAGCGAGTTGTTTGACAAGTTGCCAACAACACTGCGCTGTATGAGTCTGGGGAAAAGTGACAAAAGTTCAGAGCACGCTGACTGGTCCGAGCTGTGTGCCCAAATGCCAACGCATCTTCCTTCACAAGCTTTTCAGGGCAGCGACATGCTCTACTCCTCTGGCACCACAGGCCGACCCAAAGGTGTTCTGTGGCCACTTCCCAAATTAGAAGCTGGTCAATACACAATGCTGGTCAAGTTGTTGGCGCCATTATTTGGATATGACGCCAATTGCCACTATTTGTCCACTGCACCTCTGTACCATGCCGCGCCACTTCGACACAGCATGACCGTCATCAAATTAGGTGGCACGGTTACAGTCATGGAGCGATTTGATGCGCTGTTAGCGTTACAAACCATTGAACGCTGTCGCATCACGCACAGCCAATGGGTGCCCACCATGTTTGTTCGATTGTTAAAGCTCGACCAAAATCTTCGTGAACAATTTGACCTCTCATCCATGCAAATGGCGGTTCATGCAGCAGCACCTTGCCCGATTGATGTGAAAGAGCAAATGATGGAATGGTGGGGCCCCATCATCCACGAATATTACGCAGGGACCGAAAACAACGGTTTTTGCAGTATTACCCCTCACGAGTGGCTGAAACACAAAGGCTCAGTTGGACGCGCTTCCCAAGGAAAGTTGCATATTTGCGATGAAGATGGCAAGCCCGTAGAAGTGGGGCAAACCGGTGCGATCTATTTCTCAGAGGGCCCGCAGTTCTCGTATCACAATGATCCCGTCAGCACTGCTCAAACTCGCAATTCTCTGGGTTGGACAAGCCTAGGCGATATTGGCTATCTTGATGAAGAGGGCTACTTGTATTTAGTAGATCGAAAAGCTTTCATGATCATCAGCGGTGGTGTCAATATCTATCCACAAGAAATTGAAAATGTATTGCTGCAACACCCTAAAGTCATGGACGCTGCAGTGGTTGGCGTTCCAAACAGGGATTGGGGTGAAGAGGTTAAAGCTGTGGTGCAGCCAGTTCATGCTGCCGACATGGGGCCTGAATTGGAAGAAGAACTTAAGGCTTTTTGCCGTAAAAAACTGGCAGACTTCAAATGCCCTAAGACAGTTGATTTTGATTTGGAGTTACCTCGTTTGCCTACGGGCAAACTCTACAAAAAATTGGTTAAGAAGCGTTATTGGCCTCAATAATTTTTGATGATGATGATTTAGCGGTGCGACAAAACCGCTGTTCCAGAATTTCGGTACCCCATTGATTCCCTAGGTTCTCTTCAGCTAAGTTGAAGCCATTAGATTCATACAAATGCCGTGCAGCTTGAAGCCCATTGAACGTCCACAACTGGGTTTCTTCAAAACCCTTGGCATCGACAAATTGCAGGGCGTGGGTCAGCAATTGACCACCAACACCTTTGCCTCTAACCTTGTCGTCCATGATGAACCAACGTAGATGAGCCGTGTTGTTTCCCAAATCTTCACCGTCAATGGCAATAGAGCCAACAATTTGCTGATCTTGTATGGCCAGCCATATCTGATTGTTGGGGTGGTGAAGTCGATCACAGAATGAAGCCAAGCCACCTGCAACGACCGACTCAAAGCGTTGTCCAAAACCTGCAAAGGGCGCGTAATACGCCATGTGCATTTGGGTAATTCGCCCGATGAAG
>JACCDX010529132.1_pt1 | contig 15638 bp, 11 predicted proteins | sample 7449681 | NCBI WGS metagenome assembly JACCDX01 (sample SAMN15323450, study PRJNA562643) | freshwater metagenome | isolation source: river surface water | place: USA:Blue River Watershed | collected 2017-08-18 | reverse complement strand
GCAAAGGCGCCAGTGATGCACTGCGTGATGTCGCCAAGCAAGTTCAGCGCAACAAAGAAGCTTGGACCGTGCCCACCGAGCAAATGCCGGTGTTTGGCACCATGGCCGCACGCTTCAACGACGATGGCGTGACGGCTTTGTACCAAGCCCTCAAAGTTCGCTTGGGCGAATTGGGACTGAAACTGAAAGAGGGCTTGCTGCCAGCTGTCGATGTGCGTCACAGCACCAACCAAACACCTGTGGTGCCTGCAGCCCGCACCCGTTATTTGGCCGAAATTACAGACACTGTTCGCGGCTACAAAAAACAAGCGCGTGCACAAGCCAAATTGGCGCGTGAAATTCAACAACTGCGGGCCGCTGCAGTCATGCTGGAAGTGGACAAACCAGGTCGCGCCAAAGCTTCAGAAGCAGCCATCGACTTGGCCACACGACGCGAAGAAACACAAGACCCTGCAGCAAAGAAACTCTTGGCCCAATGGCCCGAGATGCAAAAAGCCTACGCTGGCGATGAGTACGTGGTCAAAATTCGCGACAAAGAAATTCGCACAGCACTGACCTCCAAAACTTTGTCGGGCACCACCATTCGCAAAGTGTCATTGCCCACCTACGAAGACCATGGCGAAATTTTGAAATGGCTCATGTTGGACAACGTGCCCGGCAGCTTCCCATACACCGCAGGCACCTTTGCGTTCAAACGCGAAGGTGAAGACCCCACCCGCATGTTTGCGGGAGAAGGTGACGCGTTCAGAACCAACACCCGCTTCAAACTGCTCAGCGAGGGCATGCCCGCCAAGCGTTTGTCCACCGCATTTGACTCTGTGACCTTGTACGGCAATGACCCCGATCCTCGTCCAGACATTTACGGCAAAGTGGGCAACTCGGGTGTGAGCATTGCCACCTTGGACGACATGAAAGTGCTTTACGGCGGATTCGATTTGTGCAATCCCAGCACCAGCGTGTCGATGACCATCAACGGCCCTGCACCGTCCATCTTGGCGATGTTTATGAACACGGCCATCGATCAAAACTTAGACAAGTTCAAAGCAGAAAACGGCCGCGAACCCACCGACACCGAAGCCGCCAAAATTCGCGAGTGGGTGCTGGCCAATGTGCGCGGCACGGTCCAGGCCGACATCCTGAAAGAGGACCAAGGTCAAAACACCTGCATTTTCAGCACCGAGTTCAGCCTCAAAGTGATGGGCGACATTGCGCAGTATTTTGTCCACCACGACGTGCGCAACTTCTACTCCGTGTCTATCAGCGGCTATCACATTGCAGAAGCGGGTGCCAACCCCATCAGCCAATTGGCCTTTACTTTGTCCAATGGCTTTACCTTTGTCGAAGCCTACTTGGCGCGCGGCATGCACATCGATGACTTTGCGCCCAACCTGAGCTTCTTCTTCAGCAACGGCATGGACCCTGAGTACACCGTGCTAGGCCGCGTGGCCCGCCGCATTTGGGCGGTGGCCATGAAAAACAAATACGGTGCCAACGAGCGCAGCCAAAAGTTGAAGTACCACATTCAGACATCTGGTCGCTCGCTTCACGCGCAAGAGATTCAGTTCAACGACATCCGCACCACACTGCAAGCGCTGATTGCCATTTACGACAATTGCAATTCGCTGCACACCAACGCGTTTGACGAAGCCATCACCACGCCCACCGAAGACAGTGTGCGCCGCGCCATGGCCATTCAACTCATCATCAACCGCGAGTGGGGCTTGGCCAAAAACGAAAACCCCAATCAAGGTGCTTTCATCATTGAAGAACTCACCGAGTTGGTCGAAGAGGCCGTGCTCACTGAGTTTGAAAAAATTGCCGACCGCGGCGGCGTATTGGGCGCCATGGAAACGGGCTACCAGCGTGGCAAGATTCAAGACGAGTCCATGCACTACGAGATGCTCAAGCACACCGGCGAGTACCCCATCATTGGCGTCAACACTTTCCGCAACCCCAAGGGCGACGAAGTGCTTGAGAAGCTGGAGTTGGCACGCTCTACGGAAGACGAAAAGAAATCGCAACTCGATCGTTTGCATGCCTTCCACGCCAAGCACGCCAAAGAATCGCCCGCCATGCTGTCACGTCTGCAGCAAGCGGTGATTCACAACGAAAACGTGTTTGAAGTGCTCATGGACGCGGTTCGCGTTTGCTCGCTAGGTCAAATTACCAACGCCTTGTTTGAGGTGGGCGGTCAATATCGACGTAATATGTAAGCATGAACATTCTTTTCATTGTCGACCCTCTCGCCGCCTTCAACATCAAGAAGGACACCAGTTTTGCCATGATGCGCGAAGCGCAAAAGCGCGGCCACACGGTAAGCGCCTGCGAAGTACCGCATATTCAATGGCAACGCGGCGAGTGCGTCAAAGCACACGTCCAAGACTTGCATCTGACAGGCGACTCACACACTTGGTACCAAGTGACTGCTTCGCGCCAGGCATGGCTCAAAGATTTTGATGCCGTCATCATGCGCAAAGATCCGCCTTTTGATTCTGAGTTTTTCTATGCCACGCACATGCTCAGTCAAGCTGAGCGTGAGGGCGCCAAGGTTTTCAACAAGCCCGAAGCTTTGCGCAATCACCCCGAAAAACTGGCCATCATGGAATTCCCCCAATTCATTGGGCCCACTTTGGTCACGCGTTCTGCAGACGCCATCAGGGCTTTTCATGCCGAGCACAAGGACATCATCTTGAAGCCCCTCGATGGCATGGGCGGGATGGGAATTTTTCGTGTGGGTGCCGATGGCTTGAATTTGGGTTCGATCATTGAAACCTTGAACCTGGACGGCGCACAGTCGGTCATGGTGCAAAAGTTTTTGCCCGCCATTGCCCAAGGCGACAAACGCGTCCTCATCATTGGCGGCAAGCCCGTGCCCTTCTGCTTGGCCCGCATTCCGCAAGGCGGCGAAGTTCGCGGCAATTTGGCTGCAGGCGGCAAAGGCGTGGCACAAGCATTGAATGACAACGATCGGGCCATTGCAGAAAGCGTGGGCGCCGTTTTGGCACCGCGTGGTTTGCTGCTCATTGGCTTGGATGTGATTGGCACCAACGTCACTGAAATCAACGTCACCAGCCCAACGTGCTTCCAAGAAATATTTGATCAAACGGGTTGTGATGTAGCGGCCATCTTCATCGATGCGCTTGAAGCGGCCGTTCTAGCCAATTAACACAGCCTGTTGGCTTAAAGCACAACCCCGTCTCGGAAAACCATCACTTCGCCTGGCACGAAAGCCGTCCATGGCTCGTCCAAGGTCAATGGCGCTGTGACCACAACGGCCACGCGGTCTGTCGGATTGGTTTGCTCGGCAAAATTCACCTGCACATCTTCGTCTTTCAATGTGGCCGTTTTGAAGGGGAATTTTCGCAGCACATAGTGCAAGTCAGTCGTGGCATGGGCCCACAAAGCCTGCCCGTTTGACAGCAAAAAGTTGAACGTGCCATGCTTCGAAATGTGTGGCACCAACTCACGCAAAGTGAGTGTCAACTCTTCCACACTGGGCACCGATGCGTGTGATTTTGACAACTCTTGCATGATCCAACAAAACGCATGTTCACTGTCAGTTTGTCCCACTGGCTGAAAGTGCCCATGCAAGCGCGGATGAAAGTTTTCTAAATTGCCGTTGTGGGCAAAAACCCAATAGCGCCCCCACAATTCACGCACAAAGGGGTGGCAGTTTTCTAGCGCCACCGCGCCTTGAGTGGCTTTGCGAATGTGTGCAATGACATTTTGGCTTTTGATCGGATAGCGCCTGATCAGTTCAGCCACTGGTGATTTGCTGGCCTCTTGGTGATCGACAAAATGCCTGACACCCACCCCCTCAAAAAAGGCAATGCCCCAACCATCCGAATGATGGTCAGTGACACCGCCCCTTTGTGAGAAGCCACTGAAACTGAAAGTGGCGTCGGTGGGCGTGTTGCAGTTCATGCCCAAGAGTTGGCACATGTTTTTATGCCGCAGCCTTGACCTTCAAACGCCAGGCATGCAGCAATGGCTCTGTATAGCCACTGGGTTGCTCTTTGCCTTTGAACACCAAGTCGCAAGCGGCTTGATAGGCCTTCGAAGTTTTGAAGTTGCCTGCCATTTTTTGGTACAAAGGATCGCCCGCATTTTGTTGGTCCACCACAGCCGCCATGCGCTCCAAGGTGGCTTTCACTTGAGCTTCCGTCACCACGCCATGCGCCAGCCAGTTGGCAATGTGCTGACTGCTGATGCGCAAAGTGGCGCGGTCTTCCATCAAACCGACACCATGAATGTCGGGCACCTTCGAACAACCCACGCCTTGATCCACCCAACGCACCACATAACCCAAAATACCTTGCGCGTTGTTGTCGAGTTCGTTTTGCTTGTCTTGCGCGGTCCACTCTGCAGCCTGAGCTGGCGTGACGACAGGGAACTGCAGCAACTTGTTCAATGTTTCTTCGCGCAGTTCTTTGGCACTGTGCTTGGCGATGGTTTTTTCCATCTGTTTTTGCAACGCAGGCACGTTCACTTGGTGGTAGTGCATGGCGTGCAATGTAGCCGCTGTGGGGCTGGGTACCCAAGCGGTGTTGGCGCCAGCATTGGGGTGACCAATTTTTTGTTTCAACATGTCGGCCATCAAATCAGGCATGGCCCACATGCCCTTGCCAATTTGTGCGCGACCGCGCAAGCCTGCTTGCAAGCCCACGGCCACATTGGCCTTTTCGTAAGCACCCAGCCAAGTGCTGCCTTTGATATCGCCTTTGCGCATGACGGGTCCAGCCAACATGCAAGTGTGCATTTCGTCGCCAGTGCGGTCCAAGAAGCCTGTGTTGATGAAGGCAACACGTGATTTGGCAGCCGCAATGCACGCTGCCAAATTGGCGCTGGTGCGACGCTCTTCGTCCATGATGCCCAACTTGACGGTAGAAGGTTTCAGACCCAAAACTTTTTCGACACGACCAAACAAGGTGTCTGCAAAACCCACTTCTTTAGGGCCGTGCATTTTGGGTTTCACGATGTAAACGCTGCCTGTGCGGCTGTTGCGGAAATCAGCACCTTTCTTTTTTTGCAAATCGACCATGGCGCAGGTGGTGGTGATCATGGCGTCCATGATGCCTTCAGGAATTTCTTTTTGAGTGCCATCGGCAGCGTTGTACAAAATGGCCGGGTTGGTCATGAGGTGACCCACATTGCGAACGAACAACAAAGAGCGGCCATGCAATACCTCGTGGCCTTTACCGCTGGGCTTGGTGTACACGCGGTCGCCGTTCAAGGTGCGCTTGAATGTCTTGCCGCCTTTTTGGACTTCTTCTGACAATGTGCCTTGCAAAATACCCAGCCAGTTGCTGTAGGCCAAGACTTTGTCTTCTGCATCGACAGCAGCCACGGAGTCTTCCAAATCGAGAATGGTCGACAGCGCAGATTCCGCGACCAAGTCGGACACGCCTGCTGGATCTGTTTTGCCAATGGCATGGGCCTTGTTAATTTGCAAATCAAGGTGCAAGCCGTTGTGTTTGAAGAGCAAAGAAGTGGGTGCCTTGGCATCGCCTTGGAAACCGACAAATTGTTTGGCATCGGCCAAAGTAGTGGTGCCCGATTTGAGACTCACCACCAACTTGCCACCCTTGACGCTGTAGCCTGTGCTGTCGATGTGTGAACCCTTTTTCAGGGGCGCGCAACGGTCGAGAACATAGCGGCAGTACTCAATCACTTTGGCGCCGCGCTTGGGGTTGTAACCGGTGCCTTTTTCGCAACCATTGTCTTCGCTCAGCGCGTCAGTGCCGTACAAAGCGTCGTACAAAGAACCCCAACGTGCGTTGGCAGCATTCAGGGCATAGCGCGCATTCAAAATAGGCACCACCAATTGCGGACCCGCCAAAACGGCCAACTCTGCGTCGACATTCTGCGTGGTGGCCTTGGGGTTCTTGGGCTCGGGCACCAAGTAACCAATCGATGTCAAATGTTTGCGATAAGCCTTCATGGCTTTGGCGTCTAACAGCGGACCAGGATGGGCGGTGTGCCATTTGTCCATTTCCAATTGAATGCGATCGCGCTCCGCCAACAAAGCGATGTTTTGTGGCGCGAGATCTTTGACGATGCCATCGAAGCCAGCCCAAAAAGTCTTGCTCTTGACGCCAACGGCGGGCAAGACCTGGTCTTCAATGAATCGGTACAAAGGTGTGGCCACGTGCAAGCCGTGGATGCTGGTGCGTTGGGTCATAGGAGCCTCTTCAAAAGTAAAAAATAAACGGGTGTGGGATGCGCGGCAAGGCATTTTTCCCAGATAAACCTCACTTTATTCGATGTTCAGGGGTTTATAAATCAGACAAATATCTTTTGACTTGTGACTTTTTTGCAAAAGTACACCCCTGAATCATTCAAAACTTGAGAAAATAAGCACCTCAACAGCCCGTCCCAAACAACAAGGTCTGCCCTATGACAAGCCCCAGTCGATTGCCATACGAGGGCATTCGCGTCGTCGAATTTACCCACATGGTGATGGGGCCCACCTGCGGCATGGTGTTGGCCGACCTGGGCGCAGAGGTCATCAAGATCGAGCCCATAGGCCAAGGTCGTGAAGGAGATAGCACCCGCCAACTGATCGGATCGGGCGCGGGCTTCTTTCCTCTTTTCAATCGCAATAAAAAAAGCCTGGCCCTCGATTTGCAATCACCCGAAGGCAAAGAAGCCGCCTTGCGCTTGATTGCCACCGCCGACATCGTCGCAGAGAACTTTAAATCGGGCACCATGAAAAAATTGGGTCTGGACTACGAGACCCTGAAAAAACTCAATCCGCAGCTCATTTATGTGTCTTTGAAGGGCTTCTTGCCAGGTCCCTACGAACATCGCACAGCCTTGGATGAAGTGGTGCAGATGATGGGTGGCTTGGCCTACATGACCGGCAGACCCGGCGATCCTTTGCGTGCAGGCGCCAGCGTCAACGACATCATGGGCGGCATGTTTGGCGCAATGGGCGCCATGGCGGCCTTGGCACAACGCGCGCACACCGGCTTAGGGCAAGAAGTGCAAAGTGCTTTGTTTGAAAACAATGTGCTCTTGGTAGCGCAACACATGCTGCAGTACCAAGTGACAGGCCAAGCAGCCAAGCCCATGCCCTCCCGTATTTCGGCTTGGGCCATTTACGACGTGTTTGAAGTGCAAAACGGTGAGCAAATATTTCTGGCAGTCGTCAGTGACACCGCTTGGAAAATATTTTGCGAAGTCTTTGCTTATGACGACCTGTTGGCGGATGAACGTCTCAAAACCAACAACGCCAGAGTTGCTCAGCGAGACTGGCTCATTCCCTTGCTGCGCGAGAGATTAGGCGTGCATTCTTCCAAGCATCTGAGTGATGTGTTTGAAAAAAATTCATTGCCCTACGCGCCCATCACACCGCCCCACGAATTGCTGGACGACGCGCACTTGAAGGCAACTGGCAGCCTGGCCCCGCTCACCCTGGACGATGGCCGAGAAATTCAAACGGTGCTTTTGCCCATCGCCTTGAATCAAGCACGACTGAAAGTACGCACCGGTGTGCCGCGCTTGGGAGAACACAACGACGATGTTTTGCGCAGCTTGGGCTACAGCCCTGAAGAAATCAAACATCTCGGCCCATCCAACACCCCTTCGGCAACTCTCGCCAAACCGTCTGAAAAAGGCTGACCATGGACAAACTCAAAGTCTTTGAATCTTTTGTTTCAGTGGCCACCAAAGGCAGCTTGAGCGCAGCCGCTCGGGCAGAAGGTGTGGCACCCGCCATCATTGGCAGGCGCTTAGACGCATTGGAATCCCACTTGGGCGTGAAGCTGTTGCTGCGCACCACTCGGCGGATCAGCCTGACCCACGAGGGCAGCGCCTTTTTAGAAAACTGCCAGCGCTTGCTCAGCGATGTGGCGAACGCAGAAGACAGCGTGTCTGCTGGCGGTTTGAAAGCCAGCGGTCATTTGAGGATTACCGCACCAGCTGGCTTTGGCAGGCGGCATGTGGCGCCCTTGGCCCCACTGTTTCACGCCCAAAACCCCGATGTCAAAATTTCCTTGAACCTCAGTGACCGGGTGATTGACTTGGCCGCGGAAGGATTTGACTTTGCAGTGCGCGTTGGGGATTTGCCAGATTCGTCCTTGGTCAGCGTGCGATTGGCAGACAACCGTCGCTTGTGCGTGGCCACCCCCGCCTATTTGCAAAAACACGGCACACCCAAGCATCCGTCCGAATTGATGCAGCACAACTGCCTGACCCTGTCGAGCGATGCGTCGCAAACACGTGGTTGGGCCTTCAAAGCGCCTCTTTCTGAAAATGCTGAAACGCCCGAAGTGTTTCATCTCAGACCCCAAGGCTCGCTCGATTGCTCCGATGGCCAAGTCTTGCGCAGTTGGTGCTTGGCCAGTATGGGCATTGCCTGGCGCAGCACTTGGGAGGTGGAAAACGACATCCAATCAGGGCAATTGGTCGAGGTTTTGGCCGATTTTGCAGCGCCGCCCAATGGCATTTATGGCGTTTTCCCCCAGCGCAAGCATTTGCCGCTGCGTTTGCGACTTTGGATCGACTTTTTAAAGCATCACTACAGCTTGCCCGCAACTTGGCAAAGCGCCCCGTAAAATCGGGGGATGCTCCAAGCCAAACTAGATTTACTCTCGGCCCTCGCCGCCGAACTCGAACGCCTGCACGCTGGTGCCGGTGCCAAAGCCACATTTGAGTCGCCCAAGGTGGCGGCCCATGGCGATTTGGCCTGTACGGCCGCCATGCACCTCGCCAAACCTCTTGGCCAAAACCCAAGGCAAGTAGGCGAAGCCCTGCGCACCGCGCTCATGGCCACGCCCGCATTCAGCCAATGGGTTGAAAGCATCGACATTGCTGGCCCAGGTTTTTTAAATCTCAAACTCAAGCCCAGCGCCAAACAAGCCGTGGTCAAAGAGGTTCTGCACGCCGCTTCGTGTTTTGGCAAGCAAGCCGAGCGCAAAGAAAAAGTATTGGTGGAATTTGTGTCCGCCAACCCCACTGGCCCTCTTCACGTCGGTCATGGCCGACAAGCTGCGCTGGGCGATGCCATTTGCAACTTGTTTGCCACACAAGGTTGGTCTGTTTACCGCGAGTTTTATTACAACGACGCCGGTGTGCAAATCAACACCTTGGCCACTTCGACCCAATTGCGTGCCCAGGGTTTCAAACCGGGTGATGCCGAATGGCCCAGCGGTGAAAATGCGGCGGCTTACAACGGCGATTACATTCAAGACATTGCCCAAGATTTCTTGGCCAAGAAAACCGTCAAGTCTGACGACCGCGAATTCACTGGTAGCGGCGACCTGACCGATTTGAATGGCATGCGCGAATTTGCAGTGGCCTATTTGCGCCACGAGCAAGACCTCGACTTGAAAGCCTTCGAGGTCAAGTTTGATAACTACTACCTTGAGTCCAGCCTCTACACCAGTGGCCGCGTTGACCAAGCTGTCAAAAAATTGCAGGAAGCGGGCAAGACCTACGAACAAGATGGCGCGCTGTGGCTCAAGTCCACCGACTACGGTGATGACAAAGATCGCGTCATGCGCAAGGGCGACGGCACTTACACCTACTTTGTGCCCGATGTGGCCTACCACATCACCAAATGGGAACGAGGCTTTACCAAGGTCGTGAACATTCAAGGTACCGATCACCACGGCACCATTGCACGGGTTCGTGCAGGCTTGCAAGCGGCTGGCGTAGGCATTCCACAAGGCTACCCCGACTACGTCCTGCACACCATGGTGCGCGTCATGCGGGGCGGTGAGGAAGTCAAAATTTCTAAACGCGCAGGCAGCTATGTGACCCTGCGCGACCTCATTGAGTGGACCAGCAAAGACGCCGTGCGCTTCTTCTTGCTGAGCCGCAAGCCCGATACCGAATACGTGTTTGACATTGACTTGGCCTTGGCCCAAAACAACGACAACCCGGTCTACTACGTGCAATATGCACATGCGCGCATTCACTCTATTTTGCGCACTTGGGGTGGCGATGTGGCGAGCTTAAGCCAAGCTGATTTATCCAGCTTGGAAAACCCCAAAGCGCAGGCCCTGATGTTGCTGTTGGCCAAGTACCCCGACATGCTGAGCGCTGCTGCGCAAGACTTTGCACCGCACGATGTCACGTTCTACTTGCGTGATTTGGCCGCCAGCTATCACAGCTATTACGATGCTGAACGCATTTTGGTGGATGACGAAAATCAAAAACTGGCGCGCTTGGCACTGGTGGCTGCATGCGCACAAGTTTTGCAAAATGGCTTGAAAATTTTGGGTGTATCCGCACCTGAACAGATGTAAGTTAAACCGTTCCATCAGAATCGACACCATGACTCACTCATCCATTCAAAGTCAACGCGGCGGCACCTTGCTGGGATTTATTCTGGGCCTGGTCATTGGCCTGACCGTGGCACTGGGTGTGGCCATGTATGTCACCAAGGTTCCGATGCCGTTCAGCAACAAGAACCTCAGCCGTTCGGCTGAACAAGATGCGGTTGAAGCGCAAAAGAACAAAGATTGGAACCCCAACAGCGCCATTCAGGCCAAGCCTGCCAGCCCACCTGAAGGTGCTGTCGATAGCGCGCCGACCAATGCGGCAACGCCCACTTCCAATTCAACGACTTCGACATCTTCGCCCGCCACGCCTGCAGCGCCTGTTGCACCCGCAGTGGTCGCAGATCCCTTGGCCGATGCCGCAAAAAATAAACCGTTGGCAGGCACACCCCCACCCGCAGCAACGCCCCAACCGGCCGCTGCACAACCCGCCGCCCCGCAAACTGCTGCGCCTAAAACCAGTAACACCGCCGACCCCTTTACTTACTTTGTACAAGCTGGTGCGTTCAAAACAGCCACCGATGCCGATGCCCAGAAAGCCAAGTTGTCCATGATGGGTATTGAAGCCAAGGTCAGCGAACGCGAGCAAGCAGGCCGTATCATTTACCGTGTTAGAAGCGGGCCCTTTGATGACAAAGAACAAGCCGAAAAAATCAAAACCCGCTTAGATGCCAATGGCATGGACGCAGCATTGGTTCGCGTTCAAAAATAATCAACTCATTTCAGGAGCGTTCCCATGAAACGTCGTGATTTTTCTCTCGCCACATTGGGCGCATTGGGTCTCAGCACGCCTGTATTGGCGCAAGGTCCCTCCAAGTTTGTGGCCGGCAAAGATTTCATCAAATTAGACCGCGTACTGCCAAGCGAAACCGAGGCTGGCAAAATTGAATTGATTGAATTCTTTTGGTACAGCTGCTCGCATTGCAATGCCTTCGAGCCAGCCTTTGCGCAGTGGGTCAAAAACGCACCCAAAGATGTGGTGGTTCGCCGAATGCCTGTGGCCTTTCGCGACGATTTTGCACCTCAGCAACGTTTGTATTTCACCCTGGAAGCCATGGGCTTGCTTGAAAAAATTCATGGCAAAGTTTTCCAAGCCATTCATGTTGAGCGCCTGACTTTGAACACCGACGCCAGCATCCTGAATTGGATTGAAAAACAGGGCGTTGACAAAACCAAGTTTGCCGACACCTTCAAATCTTTTGGTGTGGCCAGCAAAGTCAAACGCGCTGTTCAGTTACAGAACGATTTCAAAATTGAAGGCGTGCCTTCCTTGGGTGTGGCGGGTCGTTTCTACATTGATGGCACCTTGGCTGGCAACATGGACCGCGCCTTGCAAGTGGCCGATTCCTTGTTGGCACAAGTTCGTCAAGGTCGTGCCTGATCTTTTTCAGGGTGTTGCACATCAGCCCGCTTCGGCGGGCTTTTTTTTGTGATTTTTCTGTCAAAGAGATGTGTTTTTCCTCTGAGCGCCTACAATCAAGCAAGATTCGCGCCTTTATGAAAATCAAGTTCATCACATTGTCATTCGCTTTGCCATTTGCATTGTTCACCGCCCTGACGGTGTTCAGCGCTTCTGCGGAAAAAGCCGATCGGGACAAACCCATGAACATTGAGGCGGATGCCTTAAAACACGACGACCAAAAGCAACTGACCATCTTCAGCGGCAAAGTGCACATGACCAAAGGCACCATGGTGCTGAAAGCAGCGCGCATGGAAGTCAAGCAAGACAGCAAAGGCCATCAAATTGCAAAGCTCTCTGCAGAACCTGGCGAAAGAATTTTCTTCCGACAAAAACGTGAAGGTTTAGACGAGTATTCCGAAGGCGAAGCCGAAACCGCCATCTACAACAGCCAAGAAGACACCCTCACCCTGACCACCCGCGCAGAATTGCGTTTGTTGCGCGGGCCTTTGGTGGCCGATCGCATTCAGGGTCAGCAAATTGTGCTGAACAACAACACCGAAGTTTTCATGGTCGATGGCAAAGCCAATGCCGCCACTGGCACAAGCGGCAGTCAACGCGTCAAGGCCACGCTCACACCGCGTGCCAAAACCAATGAGACGCCCACCGCCCCTACCGGCACGCCTCTCAAACCCAGCCAACGCATTGGCACCGACAAACCATGAGCCAAGCCGCCGACGTCAGCAGTTTAGAAGCGCGTCATTTGCAAAAGTCTTATGGCAGTCGGCAGGTGGTCTTTGATGTTTCAGTGAAAGTCGAAAAAGGCGAAGTGGTCGGATTGTTAGGCCCCAACGGCGCCGGCAAAACAACGTCCTTTTACATGATTGTGGGTTTGGTTCGCAACGATGGCGGTCAAATTTTGATCGATGGCGAAGACGTCACGCGCATGCCCATTCACCGCCGCTCGCGCATGGGCCTTTCCTATTTGCCGCAAGAAGCTTCTATTTTTAGAAAACTCACGGTGGCAGAAAACGTTCGTGCAGTACTCGAGTTGCAACACGACACAAACGGCAAGCCGCTCAGCGAACCTGCCATCAAAGAAAAACTGCAAGCGTTGCTGAAAGATTTGCGTGTCGACCACCTGCACGATTCACCCTCTTTGGCTTTGTCAGGTGGCGAGCGACGCCGAGTTGAAATTGCACGCGCACTGGCCACAGGTCCGCGTTTTATCTTGCTGGACGAACCCTTTGCGGGCATCGACCCGATTGCGGTCATCGAAATTCAACGCATCATTGCCTTCCTCAAAGAGCGGGGCATTGGCGTGCTCATCACCGATCACAATGTGCGCGAAACGCTGGGCATTTGTGATCACGCCTACATCATCAGTGAAGGGCGCGTGTTGGCCCAAGGCACGCCTAAAGAGATTGTGGACAACCCCGATGTACGCCGCGTCTACTTGGGCGAACATTTCCGAATGTGATGGCTGAATCACCATGAAGCAAAGCCTGTCACTTCGGATGTCCCAGCACTTGGCGCTCACGCCACAGTTGCAACAATCCATTCGGCTGCTTCAACTCTCCACCCTAGAGCTGAGCCAAGAAGTTGAGCAAATGCTCGACGAAAATCCGTTTCTTGAGCGCAGCACCGACGAAGCACCGCAAGAAGACTTTGGCTTGCCCGAAGCCGATGCGCGCATCAGTTTGGGCGATCGCGTTTCAGAGGCTGCCAGTGATGCCAGTTCAGACTCGCGAGATGCTGCCAGCGAGTCCAGCGCTTCGGTTTCTAACGACGAAGCTGTAACCGATGTGGCCGAAAGTTGGGATGGCGATGGCAGTGTCGAAATTGCCCCCGATGACAGCGAATGGGGCACCGACGCGGGTGCTCGCAAGAACAACACCAACAACGATTCCGAAGGTGCAGATGCCATCGAGCTCGCTCGTGGCCTGGGGTCTCTGACAGAGTACTTGCACCGACAAGCGCTGTCGATGCGCTTGTCTGACATAGACCGCGCTGCACTGCGCTTCCTTATTGAATCATTGAATGACGATGGATATTTGGAAGACAGCTTAGAGTCTTTGGCGCAGGGCCTGGCCGGCACCGACGACATCGAACAACTTGAAGAACTGGTCCACCGTTTTACGATGGCCTTGAGTTTGCTTCAATCCCTCGAACCGGTGGGCATTGGCGCCCGCGATTTGGGGGAGTGCTTGCGCATTCAACTCAAAGCCATCTTGAAAGATGAACCCGACAACGAAGTTGCTGCCGTTGGTTTGAAAATTTGCGCACTGCCGCTAGATCTTCTGGCCAAGCGCGACTTTAAACGCCTGGCCGTTCAATGCAGCGAGGACGAAGCCATCGTCAAACAAGCGCTGGCTTTCATCACACGCCTAGAGCCCAAGCCAGGCCGTCCTTTTGCCAATGCAGAGCAGCACGTCATCGTGCCCGATGTTCTGGTCATTGGCACACGCAAAGGTGGCGAACCCCACTTCAGAGTTCAGCTCAATCCCGATGTCATGCCCAAGCTTCGCGTGCACGACATTTACGCCAATGCCTTACGGGGTGGCAAAGGTGAAGCGCACTTGGGCTTGCAACAGCGCCTGCAAGAAGCGCGTTGGTTCATCAAAAATATTCAACAGCGCTTTGACACCATCTTGCGCGTATCAACCGCCATTGTGGAGCGCCAGCGCAACTTCTTTATTCACGGTGAGCTGGCCATGCGGCCTTTGGTGCTGCGAGAAATTGCTGACGAATTGGGTCTTCACGAATCCACCATCAGCCGCGTCACCACTGCCAAGTACATGACCACACCCATGGGCACGTTTGAGCTGAAGTTTTTCTTTGGTTCTGGCCTTGGCACCGACAGCGGCAGCGCTGCATCCAGTACGGCCGTGCGTGCACTCATCAAGCAATTGGTGGCTGCCGAAAATCCAAACAAACCCCTCTCAGACAACCAACTGTCTGAAATGCTCAAAGAACAAGGCATCGATTGCGCTCGCCGTACCGTTGCCAAATACCGCGAGGCGCTCAAAATTGCGCCCGCCAACCTGCGTAAAACTCTGTGAACTCGCTTCAACTTTTCATGCCTTGCGCCGCCGGCGTTGAAGGCTTGCTGGCCGATGAGGTGCATCACCTCACAGGTCTCACTGGCAACGACTTGCTAACCGGGCGCGGTGGCGTCTTGGCCAATGCATCATGGCGCGATGCTTTGCGCATTAACTTGCACAGTCGTCTCACACAGCGTGTGCTCATTCAGTTGTCGCAAACTTTTTATCGCAACGAAAAAGATTTGTACGATGCCGCTAGCGCTGTCGCTTGGGAAATTTGGTTCACCACCAAGCAAACTTTCAAAATTGAAATTACCGCGCAGCACAGCCCACTGACCAGCCTGAATTTTGCGGCGCTCAAAATCAAAGATGCGGTCGCTGATCGCTTCCGCGCCAAACGCGGCGAGCGACCCGATGTCAACACGCAGTGGCCTGATGTGCGCATTTACGTGCACCTCACGACGGACAGCTGCACGCTGTACATGGACACTTCGGGTGAACCTTTGTTCAAACGCGGTTGGCGCGAAGACAAAGGCGATGCGCCCTTGAAAGAAACTTTGGCAGCCGCCATGTTGGCCGCCAGCGGCTGGGATGCACAAACGCCTTTGTACGACCCTTGCTGTGGCAGTGGCACCATTGCCATTGAAGCAGCGCAAATTGCATGTGGCATCGCGCCAGGCATCCTGCGTCGCTTTGCATTTGAAAAATTACTCCCTTTCCAACCTCATGTTTGGCAAGCGCTGCAAGACGAAGCGCGTTCGCAAGAACACGCGCCCACCACCGAAATTCATGCTTCCGATGTGGCTTTCCGAATGGTGGACTTCACCCAACGCAACGCCGAGCGCGCAGGCGTTGGCCAAGTGGTGCAAGCTCGCGGTGGTGATGCGCTGCAGCGCATGCCGCCCTGCG
>JACCDX010152493.1_pt1 | contig 15644 bp, 18 predicted proteins | sample 7449681 | NCBI WGS metagenome assembly JACCDX01 (sample SAMN15323450, study PRJNA562643) | freshwater metagenome | isolation source: river surface water | place: USA:Blue River Watershed | collected 2017-08-18 | reverse complement strand
TGATTCAAAGAATGCACTCGGGGGAGATGTCGGAATTACCGTCGCTATAGAGGAAACTCAGGTGTTGCGTCTTTTAAGTGCAACCACACAAGGTCGCTTAGTAGTGGTGCGTGCTTATGTCTGAGCTAGAGATGCCCACTGTTATAACCGCAATTGCTAATCCAGAAGCTGAAGGTTTTGTAGCTGGCACTTTGTATGCGCAAGGCTGGAATGTTGTCTTTCGAGCCATTGATTGGTCCTCTTTACACACTTATGTGCAGGCTAATCCATCGGAATCATCCCAGGCGCTCTTGATCTACGGTACGGATCTGCCAGGTGCGAGTAAGCAATCAATCGACACTCTGCAAGGAAGGGTTCGACAACTCATTGGGTTTTCCATCTCTGAACTTGGAGCCGAAGCTTTTGGAACTGTTCACCCATTACCAACAGTAGGAACAGATTTAATCTCTTTGGTTCGAGGTTTTGTCCGTGCTCCAATGGTCCGAACCGGTGCTATGACACAGCGCAAGCCACGAACATCAAAGGTCATAGCTATTGGTTCAGCGGGCAGTTACACAGGCTGCACATTGATTGCGCTTAATCTTGCGATGGAGATTAGTTTGCTTGAAAAATCAACCTTGCTTATTGAAGCGAATTTTCGGGCCCCATCGATAGCTCCGGTTTTATCAATGAGAAATATTGCTGATGGCTCGACCTGGAAATCCATTGCACCTAACCTTGCGCTTTCTGAGGTAACTCAAGATTCTGCTGATCAGCTAGAAGAGTTTATGAATAAGGCAACGCAAGAGTTTGAGTACATCATTATCGATATCGGCTCTATTTCAGGTTTATCAAACCGTTTAACTGATCGACGTTGGACATCAATTGTTACGACATGGTGCTGTGATCAAGCAGATGAGTTAATGATTGTTTCACGAGCAGATCATCTTGGGCATTATCGTTTGACCCAAGTAATCGCTTTAATTCAACAGACATCTATAAGAGCAAATCTGAGTTTTACGCAGAATATGAAATCTGCAGGCAAACGTGGTGATGCTGAAATGGCACGTTTCTTAACCGCGACAACTGCGCTCAAGCCGATTCGTGTTCGAAGCTTGAAGGAAGAGAGCAGATCAGTGATGGCGGCAGAGGATGATCACGCGACCTTGGTAGAGACCAATGAACGCTCAAATCTGCGTAAAGCGATAGCAGAATGTGCCCGGGAAATCACTTCTTAAGATCTATTACTATGGGTGAATGCGCGCTTACCTTCCCATCAGTCATAAGGAGCTTGAAGCCTTTGTACTGAGCAAGAGCATTGATGCTGATGAGGCATTTGCACCAACCCAAGCCTTTGTTGCCGATAATCTCGATTGCGATGAGGAAGAGCTTGAGTATTTGCTCTCGGTCGCGGCGGGTGAAGAGGCGTTAGAGCTTCGATTATCTGAAAAAGCTCCAGGCATTGTTTTAGCTTTTGAGATAACTGAGGAACAGATCGCTGAAAGTTACGAGAATTCAGTGACATTGAAAACCGCTTTGCCGTGGGAGCAGATTCAATGCGCTCTTCTGGCTTTTCAGGGCGATGATGAACTCGTGTGGTTTGCCACCCAAGAGATCGAGATCCACTTGGCGGAGTGGAAGTAACCATGTTTCAACTAGAGAAATTGCTTGGCGCACGAACAACAATCACTATTGATCAAGCCAATCGCATACGCGCCTTAGTTGCCGACTGGCAGCTCCTAGCTGATCTTTCATTTGCAGATTTAATTTTATGGGTACCGATTCGCAAGGATATTTCAATGTGGCCTACTGGTCACATCGCAGTTGCTCATATTCGTCCCACCACGACATCAACAGTATTTATCAATGATGTTATCGGAGATGAAGTTCTGTGGGGAGCAAAGCCTGGTATTGATGAGGCACTGTCTGGTGATGAGATTGTTAAATCCAGTGATCCGGAAAAAATAGGGGAGATGCTGGTTAAGGCCGAGACAATTCCCGTTACCTTTGAGGGTCAAGTGATTGCAGTTATTTCTAGTCATCGAAATGTTGAACACTCTCGTGGCTCTGGAAAACTAGAAACAAATTATCGCGAAGTAGCTCAGCACCTGTATCAAATGGTTGCCCAGGGTTCATTTCCATACAAGGATGCCGGAACCCTTTTCGAACCAGTCCCACGTGTCGGTGATGGATTGATTCGTTTAGATGCAAACTCAGCAATCTCATTTGCAAGCCCTAACGCAAAATCTGCATTTTCTCGCATGGGTTGGCGTGGAGATTTAGAGGGACGAAACTTAGGCGAAGTTGCAGAACAAGTTGTTACCGCTTCACCTAATGCATCTGAAGAAGGTGTGCGTTCACGCCTAAATGGCAAGCAATTGCAACGAGTAGAAATTGATAATCAAGGCGCAACAATTGATTTATTAGTACTGCCTTTGATTAATGGTGATGACAAAACTGGTGCGATAGTGCTGCTGCAAAATGTTACTGAATTACGCCGTCGTGACCGCGAGCTGGTGACGAAGGATGCAACTATCCGCGAGATTCACCACCGAGTGAAAAATAACCTACAGACAGTCTCAGCGCTGCTTCGCTTGCAATCACGACGCATTGAAGATCCAGCAGCGGCAGCGGCCCTTGATGAAGCGGTCCGCCGCATCGCATCAATCGCGGTCGTCCATGAAACCCTGTCCAACAGCACCCAAACAACAGTGGCCTTTGATGAAGTTCTCTCTTCACTAGTCACTCATGCGCTAGAGCTAAGTCCCCGTATGGGTGAGCTTCAGATCGAACGCACAGGTGAAATTGGCTCTCTAGAATCTCGCATTGCAACTCCGCTGTCCTTAGTTGTAACTGAACTTATTCATAACGCACTTGAACATGGGCTAGCTGAATCTGGAACCCATTTAACGATTGAACTTCAGCGTTACAGCAATGAAGGTCTAGTAACTATCTCTGATGATGGGGTTGGCTTGCCTGAAGGTTTTGATTTAGTGAGCTCTTCCAATTTGGGTTTACAAATTGTTCGCACACTGACAGAGAATGAGTTAAAGGGTGAGTTGAAATTGGAATCAACTGAAAAGGGAACGCACGCAAAATTGCGCTTCCCACTTTAAATCTGGTTTTGCTGCTCCATTAAGCGAGCGCGATTACGTGCCGCACGACGCTTCAGTGCACGACGTTCATCTTCAGATAGTCCGCCCCACACACCAGCATCCTGACCGCTTTCTAGCGCCCAGGCCAAGCAAGGCTCTTTTACGATGCATCGGTTACAGACCTTTTTTGCCTCTTCAATTTGGGTAAGGGCTGGGCCGGTATTTCCTACTGGGAAGAAAAGCTCTGGATCCTCATCACGGCAGGCTGATTGATGTCGCCAATCCATTGCTTGTCTCCTTAGGGAAGTAAGACTCATGTACAGAGTAAAAGTTGTAATACACACAGTTGTGCGTGCAAGGTCTTAATTGTCCCCTGTGCAGCGACGTTATACAAGGATGAACGGGAAAGAGTTTTGGAAATCAGGGTGATCTATCTCAAGTGCCCCCGACAGGAATCGAACCTGTGCACCTGCCTCCGGAGGGCAGTGCTCTATCCCCTGAGCTACGGGGGCTCATTGGGCAGTATGAAGGTTATCAGCGGGTGCGAATTAGTGTGCATACTGCGACAATTCACGCATGAACTCAATCGCATACTTTGCAACGGGATGTTTCTGGGGCGCTGAACGTCGCTTCTGGCAGATGGATGGCGTCATCGAAACAAGTGTTGGTTACATGGGTGGCATTCGCCCAAATCCATCATATGAACAGGTGTGCACAGGAGTCACAGGGCATGCAGAGATGGTCAAGGTTGTCTTTGATCCTGCAAAGGTTTCATATCTGCGTTTATTGCAAGAGTTCTGGACGATGCATGATCCAACTTCGCTGAATCAACAAGGCGGAGATATCGGAACCCAGTACCGCAGCGCGATTTATACAACGACACATGAGCAGATGCAGGTTGCGCTCGCTTCATGTCAGATGTACCAGGAGGCGTTAACAGCAGCTGGGATGGGTCGAATCTGTACAGAGATTCTCAGTGCAGAAGGTGTCGAGTATTTCGAAGCCGAGGAGTACCACCAAAAGTATTTGCACAAGAACCCCAATGGTTACGATTGTCATTCAAGCACAGGCGTTCCATACCCAGAAACGGTTTCACAATAATGAGCGAAAAAGAGTATCCAGTTCAGATTGATGAAGCTGAGTTAGCCAAACGTTTAGATCCATTGTCATACGAGGTGCTGCGCAACGCTGCAACGGAACGTCCCTTCACCGGCGAGTACACAGACACCGACAAGGTTGGCGTATACAAGTGCAAAGCGTGTAGCGCTGAATTGTTCAGAAGTGAGACCAAGTTTCATTCAGGGTGCGGATGGCCATCTTTTTATGCCCCAAGTGCAGATGATGCGGTTGAATTAATCGAAGATAGATCGCTATTTCCACGAGTGCGCACAGAGGTTCGTTGCGCCGCTTGTGGCTCTCACCTAGGACATGTTTTTGAAGGCGAAGGGTATGAAGTACCTACAGATCAACGCTGGTGCATCAACTCTGTTTCTTTACTGCTTGAGGAACGCTAAACCTTACAAAGAAAAGGTTGGGTACTCATCTGTAACTAGTAGCAGCGCATAACCAGCTACTCGGTTCCAGTAAGCGATAGTTCCAACAACACCTTCAGCACAAAACTCTGGGTAGTTTCCGGTAAATAAAATGCTGAACCACCCAATGAGAGTTAAAACAGCCGCATAAATAACGTAGACGATTCCCACAAGGTACAGAGGCAGTGCGAGGAACCACTTCACAAGAGGTAACCAACGATTGAGTTGCTTTGCATCAACTTCTGGGAAGGTCACGCTCACAACATCATTCTCTTCAATTGATGGATATTCATCTGTAAGTAGTAGAAGGTAGGCATCAAGACGGGTTTGCAGCGAAAGTAGGGCTTCATTGAAGGCTAAGACGTAGCTTGGGTAAACCTGGCGAAAAACAATTGCTAGTCCAGCTGGAAGTGCTAACAATCCAGCACCGTATGCGCTCCAGTTATCGCTAAAGAATTCTGAGGATGGTGCAAATGAGGCCACGAAGATAAATACGGGGACAACGAGGATGATGCGAAAAAATGCGGTCAGGCGATTTCGCTCGGTCAGTGATACATCGATCTGGGTCTCAATTTGATTGCTCATGCCGCCTAATGTACCTCTGATTCAGTCGCAGTATTGCTAATTGCAGCACCTTTGCCGTATTTTTACAGTCGTTACAGAGTTTCTTGCAGTAGTTGTTGCAGTCCTATAGGTGGAGGAGGTGTTGAAATGGCCGGTATCAAAGAGGTTGCACAAGAGGCGGGCGTTTCAACGGCAACGGTTTCTCGTGCGTTGCGTGGCCTTCACCATGTCAATCAACAGACACGTGAAAAAATTATCGCTGCCGCAGAAAAACTGAACTATCCCTTAACAACAGAGCGTCAGAGTTCTGGAAATGGCCGAACAAACTCTGTTGGAGTCGTTGCCCCCTATATTTCTCGCTGGTATTTCTCGCAGGTAATTAGCGGTGCTGAACAAGCGTTGCGTGAAGCAGGACTAGATCTACTTCTGTACAACTTCAGCCAAATGAAGGGCCGCGAACGCCTCTTTCAACATCAACTGCTGAAGGGTCGCGTGGATGCATTAATAGTTATCTCACTCCCACCTACTGAAGAAGAGTTTGATTCCATGCTCTCTTTAGGAATTCCGATCGCTCTAGTTGGAATGGATCATGAGAAGTGCGCATCAATTAAAATCGATGATGTTGCAGGCGCTAGAACTGCTACACAGCACTTAGTAAATCAAGGCCATAAGAAAATCGGCTTGATGTCTGGCCGACCAGATGACCCATTTAACTTTTCAGTCCCACAAGATCGTCGTAAGGGTTTCATGCAGGTCTTAGCGGAAAATGGTTTGGAATGGTTGCCATCCCGTGAAATACATGGAGATTTCACAATGCACACAGCATCACGTGCGATGGATGATTTGTTGGCACGCCCTAATCGACCAACAGCAATTTTTTGTGAATCCGATGAAATGGCGATGGGAGCGATGCAAGCATTACGCCGCCATGGATTAAAAGCACCAGATGACATTTCAATTATTGGTTTTGATGGTCATGAAATGGCAGAGTTTTCAGAGCTCACAACTATTGAGCAACCTGTTACCTTGATGGGAGAAATGGCTGCATGGTCCATCATGGAGCGATTGCGCAAGCCAGTGCTTGATCCACCGTCACTTGTATTGCCAACTACGCTTGTTGTGCGTAATTCCACCCGTCGTTTGTCTCCCGAAGAACAACTTCTCTGATGTAGCCTTATGGGCATGAGTGATCATTCAGTCTCAGCGCCAAACTTGTCAGAACTTTTAACCCATCGAAGTGAAAAGTGGCGGGCATTTCCACATGATGTTCTTCCTCTTCCAGTTGCTGAGATGGATTACCCAGTAGCACAACCAATTCGCGATCTCTTAACTGAAATGGTTGCTAAATCTGATCTAGGTTACTTGGGCTTGATTTCCGAACTTGGCGCTGGTTTTGCACAATTTGCAAGAAGGCGTTGGGATTGGAAGGTAGACCCACTTCAAGTTCGCGCCGCAACAGATGTTGGAGTAGCGGTCGTTGAGGTTTTGCGAGTCTTTACCAAACCAGGCGATTCGATTCTCTTGAGCTCGCCTGTCTATCAAAACTTTTATAACTGGATTAATGAAACAAAACTTAATCTGGTCGATGTTCCATTTGAACGTACGGGTGATGAATCTGCTAACCCTTGGGAAATCAACTGGGATGGAATCGAAAAGGCCTATGCCTCAGGTTTAAAAGCTCACATTCTCTGCAGCCCTCACAACCCATTGGGTCGTATTTACACTAAAGAAGAGTTACTTCGAATCGTTGCCTTAGCGAAGAAGTATGAAGTTTTGGTGATTAGCGATGAGATTCACGCACCACTAACGTATAAAGGAAATGTTTTCGTTCCAACATTAAGCCTTGGCGCAGATGCAGAATCTGTAACTGTCACCGTTACTGCGGCGTCTAAAGGTTGGAATATTGCAGGCTTGAAATGTGCAATTATTGTTTCGCAAAACGAAGCAATCAATAGCCGTTTAGCAACTATGCCGATGGCGGTTCACTATCGAGCATCGTTGTTGGGTGGCTTTGCAACAGCGATTGCCTTTGCTGAAGGCGAAGTGTGGCTTGATTCTGTGATTGAAAACCTAGATCACAATCGTTTCATGATCAAGGAGTTACTGAGTTCACAATTTCCATCGGTTAGATATCACATTCCAGATAATGGCTATTTAGCGTGGCTGGATCTTGAAGCATTAAACCTGGGCGAAAATCCAACAGAAACCCTGTTAGCCAAGGGAAGAGTTGCCTTCAATCCGGGACATATCTATGGAAAGCAATGCTCTCAATATGTTCGCCTCAACTTTGCAACAAGCCCAACGATTATTACTGAAGCAATTCATCGCATCGCACGAGCGATTTAAATGCAGGGTAAGAAATATGATGTCGTCATTATTGGCGGCGGGCACAATGGTTTAGTCGCTGCCACCTACTTAGCCCGTGCCGGCAAATCAGTCAGAATTCTGGAAGCAAACCCTGAAATAGGCGGGGCTACGCAAAGTGTGCGTACCTTTCCGCAATTTGATGCAAACCTATCTAGATATTCGTACCTGATTGCATTGTTACCAGACAAGATTGTTCAGGACTTAGGTTTGTCCTTTGAATGCGTTTCTCGCGAAGTTTCAAGTTACACCCCATACGGAGACAACAAGGGTTTGTATGTTTCTAGGGTATGGGATGAGCAAACCGCAGATTCATTTAATGAGTTAGATCCATCTGGGCATGAAGGGCAGGCCTGGCAGGATTTTTACGCAGAAGTTGCTCAGTTTGCTGAACGCATTGCTCCCACCTTGCTTGAGCCGCTGAAAACCAGAAGCGAATTAAAGATGCAGATAGATCTTGATTCAATATGGCAGTACTTAGTTGAGGATCCAATTGGCAAGGTTATAACTGAACGATTTAGCAATGATGTGGTGCGTGGAGTCGTCCTTACAGATGCACTCATTGGAACCTTTGCTTCCGCCTTTGATCTGCAAGCCAACATCTGTTTCTTGTACCACCTGATGGGTAATGGAACCGGTGAATGGAAAGTTCCAAAGGGCGGAATGGGCGCACTTGTTAAAGAGTTATTAAGAGTTGCTACCGAAAGTGGAGTCGAGATCTCACTTAATTCAAAAGCAACAAGAGTTATCTCAACTGATGACGGAGTTGAAGTTTCGACTGAATCAGGCGAAGCTGTAAAGGGTGGTTACCTTCTTTCCAACGCTGCGCCGCAGGTTTTAGCAAAACTTCGAGGATCCACACCACCCAAGAGTCTTGATGGATCACAGATGAAGATAAATATTTTGCTCAAGAGATTGCCGCAGCTTAAATCTGGAATTGATCCACGACTGGCTTTTGCTGGAACTTTTCACGCCAATGAAACCTTCTCGCAATTTGAATCTGTTTTTGCCGATGCACAAGCTGGCGTTATGCCAGCAAAGATGCCGATCGAGATGTACTGCCACACATTGTCTGATCCTTCAATTTTAAGTAAAGAGCTACAAGATGCTGGTTATCAAACCTTGACCCTTTTTGGTTTACATACACCGGCCTCTTTGTTTGACGCAGATAATGATGCAGCACGTGATGCAGCACTAAAATCAGCTTTGGCATCTTTGAATGAGTACTTAGTCGAACCAATCGAAGATGTAATTGCAGCGATTGAGGTAAAAACTCCGCTAGATATTGAAGAGGCGATCTCACTTCCACGAGGTAACATCTTCCATAAAGATCTATCGATGCCATTCCGCGAGGATGGAACACCGGAATCATGGGGAGTTGAAACCGATGACCCACGCATCTTCATCTGTGGAGCAGGTGCGGTTCGAGGCGGGGGAGTAAGCGGAATCCCTGGCCATAATGCGGCTATGGCAATCCTTTCTAACAATTAGACTTCAGTCATGAGTCTTCATCCTGAAACATCAGCGATTACAGCAGGACGTCCTGAAGCTGCACCTGATGCATCATTGAATCCTCCCTTAATTTTCTCTTCGACTTATCATGCAGGTGGGCCAGTTGGTTATGGTCGCTATGGAAATGAAAGTTGGAGCGCTTTAGAAACCGCGATCTCACAATTAGAGGGTGGAGAAACACTTTCCTTCTCATCTGGAATGGCTGCAATTAGCGCAGTCTTTTCAATCCTACCGATCGGTGCACCAGTTGTCGCATCCAATCAGGGTTATAGCGGAACCATGGGATTACTCAATCAACATCATGCATCAGGGCGACTCGAAGTACGTTTTGTAGATATTACAAATACTGATGAAGTAATTGGTGCAATGAAGGGAGCTGCATTGTTGTGGTTGGAATCTCCAACCAATCCATGTCTTGACCTTGCAGATCTTCCAGCACTTATTTCAGCAGCGAAAAAGTTAACTATCGGAGTTGGTGTTGATAACACATTTGCAACTCCATTGGTTCAACAACCTTTATCTATGGGTGCAGATATCGTGATGCATTCTGTAACAAAGTTCTTGGCAGGACATAGTGATGTAGTTCTTGGCTCACTTTCAATCTCTGACCCAGCATTGTTTAAGCGCTTAGAAGAAGCTCGTCGATTCAATGGTTCTATACCGGGACCTTTTGAAGCATGGCTTGCTCTGCGCGGCATTCGTTCCTTCCCAGTGCGATTTAGAGCAGCTGAGAAAAATGCGCAGCAACTTGTTACTCGCCTTCAATCTCATACAAAGATAACTAAGGTTCGCTACCCAGGATTTGGTGCGGTTATCTCCTTTGAAGTTGATGGAACCGCTGAGCAAGCAGAGAAGGTGTGCGAGTCTTCTCGTTTAATTACTCATGCAACCAGCCTCGGTGGAATTGAATCCTTGTGGGAACGTCGACGCCGCTGGGCACTTGAAAGCCCATCAGTTCCAGAGCAGTTAATTCGACTTTCAGTTGGTTGTGAGCATGTCGAGGACATTTGGCAGGACATCGAACAAGCTCTCGGCTCTTTGTAGAGATTTTTTCAGGATTAGCGAGTATTTTTATCCTATGTTCAAAGCCATTCGTCGAACCTTTGCAGCGCTAACTGTGACGGTGCTGGCATTTCGTGCTGTCGCTACCTTCCTGTCATGGGTAGAACACCAGGACGAATCAGTTGCCGATACTTGGGTCGATGAAGATGAATTTGAAGATGCCTGAGGCTCAATACATTCCCGGAAGCTGCAATATTGGCAAAGGTGAGGTTCGCAGAAGGCAGATAGTTGCACTTGTTGGTTTGTTTTTCTCAATATCAACCTTGCTTACCTTTAATACTGTTGATGCTCCTCCAATAATTAGATTAGGTATCTTCTTTCCATTGATGGTTGCATCAGTTGGTTTTGTGCAGTCGCGTTCTAAGTTTTGTCTAGCCTATGGCTTTGCCGGAACCTTTAACGTGGGCAAGATGGGTGACATTAAACGCGTTGCAAGCAAGGAAGACCGAGCTGCAGATCGCAAGACCGCGCTTGTAATCCTAGGAAAATCTTTTCTTCTTGCAGCCCTAGCGACAGCGGTGGTGTTAGTACTACCCTTTTAGTATGAAGATTCAAATTCATACAAGGCACGCAGATTTAGCAGAGGATTTTAAAGATATCGCAACTGAAAAACTCAACAGCATGGAGCGATTTAGTGTTGTTATTGATCGCGTTGAAGTTGAAGTTCTTCATGAGGCAAACCCCCATCAGGGAAAACATAAGCACAAAGTTGTTTTAACATCTCATGGCTCTGGACCTTTAATTAGAGCAGAGGGAGCGGAGTTCAACGATCTAGCTGCATTTGATACTGCAATTAAAGCTTTTGCATTGCAGGTTAGAAAAATCCATGAAAAATCTAAGGATTACAATCGTGACACCTTACGAAAGATGAAAACAGAGATCTAAACGATCTCGCTTCCATCCTTTCGTGTAGCGGTAAGACTTGCCACAGCGGTAACTGTTAACGCTACAACTATTACAAAGAGGCTGACTTCAATAGCAACGTGTGGAAGTTCAATGCCTGCAATCTCATGGATTCCAACCCCATGGAAGGCCTCAATAAACATCTTGAAGCCGATGAAGGCCAGAATGAAGGAAAGCCCCTTGGATAGATAGACCAGGCGCTGAAGTAATCCTTGTAATAAGAAGTAGAGCTGGCGTAGACCCATGAGAGCAAAGATATTTGCACAGACAACGATGTACGGATCACGCGTAATACCGAAGATCGCTGGTATTGAATCCAAAGCGAAAACCAGGTCGGTGAAGCCTAAAGAAACAAGTGCGATAACAAAGGTTGTAGCTCCCTTTGAACGTAGGAAGGTGATCATTCGATCTTCCTTCCATTCCTCTTCGCCTTCATCCTCAACCAGGAGCTTGTAAGCGGTGAAGATAAGGAATGCGCCGAAGATAAAGAAAGCTCCTGAGAACTTTTCAATAATTGCACTACCTGCAGCGATAAATCCACCACGAAGTACTAGAGCAATAATGATTCCAAGCAGAAGCACTAACTGCTGTTTGGTTTTTTCAACCTGCAATCTGCTCAGGATGATGACGAAAACAAAGATGTTATCAACTGATAGTGCGTACTCTGTTAACCATCCAGCAAAAAACTCTTTTTGAGCATTTGGGTCCGTGGTCCAGTTTGGCATCAAGATTCCAAATGCAATCGCTGCGGCTACATAAATAACGGTCCAGATTCCAGCCTCTGTCATTGTTGTCTCTTTATTGCGTCGAATAATCGCAAGAGTTAAGTCAAAGACAATTACCAGAGAGAGAACACCCAGAGTTATTAGCCATGTAGTCGTAGATTCCATGGCGGTATTGTGTCAGTTAGTGATGTACCCAGATAGTTGAAACGGCGGGAATCGTCATCTTTCCATCCCGACCATCAACTGTTCCCGCGCTCATAATCAGCAACTTGCCCGTGATCTCTACCTCAACCGGCAAATCTGACAGATTCATATAGATCGAAACATTTCCTCGACGAAAAGCCAGCAATGATGAACTCTTTGCGCCATGTTCTGGCGACTCCAGCCAAGTTATAGATCCTTGTGTGGTTAGGTGGTCCTCACGAAGTTTTAACGCGCTGCGATATAAATTCAAGGTGCTCTTTGGATCAGCGCTCTGCTTTTCTACAGTGAGCTCTTTCCACTTGTCGGTAAGCGGTAACCATGGTTTTCCTGAAGTAAATCCAAACGGAGCTGTTTCACCGTTCCAAGGAAGTGGAACACGTGCGCCATCCCGACCCTTTTGCGCTCCCTTTGTTCTGAAATAAATCGGATCTTGTCGAGAACTATCTGGAATTTCGCCATCCGGTAAACCAAGTTCTTGGCCAGCAAATACATAACAAGAGCCAGGCAATGCCATTACAAAGAGTGCGAGTGCGCGCGCTTGAACTTCTCCGATACGAGAAGCAACGCGTGGCGAATCATGATTACTTAATGCCCAAGTAGGAAGTGCGCCGACCGAATCCATAAGTTCGATAGAACGCGTGACAACGCCATAAAGGAAATCAGCTTTGAAAGGCGCATCGAGTAAATCAAAGTTAAAGACCTGATGGAGCTCATCGCTTCGTACGTATCGAGTTGCATTTACCGGAGGATGAACCCACGCCTCTGCAACCGCCATGATTTCGCGATCCTTGTATGAATCAAAAAGTTTTCTCCATTTGCGATAAATCTCATGCACGCCTTGACGATCAAAATATGGAACGGTTGGAAGAAGTGCATACCGAATCTCTGGATCCATCGAGACGTCAAGTCGCAAAGCATCACTGATTCCTTGCGGATCAGGATGGTTAGTTAACAAATTCTCTTTCACTAAACCGTGTGCGACATCGATGCGGAAACCATCAACACCAAGGTCTAACCAAAAGCGCAATGTAACTTCGTAATCGCTGGCTACTTCTGGATTTTCCCAGTTGAGGTCAGGTTGTGAAGAATCAAAAAGGTGTAGGTAGTACTGACCATCTTCTACCTGTGTCCACGATGGACCACCAAAAAGTGAGATCCAGTTATTTGGGGGAGTTCCATCTTCCTTAGCATCATAGAAATGGAAACGAGCACGCTCGGCAGAGCCACGTTCAGCTTTCAATGCCTGCTGAAACCAGACATGTTGATCTGAGAAATGGTTGGGCACAACATCAACCAAGACCTTTAACCCTAATGAATGAGCAACTTCGATTAGTTTTTTCGCATCTTCAAGGTTTCCAAAACGCGGATCCACATCACGAGGATCGGCAACGTCGTAGCCGCCATCTTTATTGGGCGATGTATAGAAAGGACTTAACCAGATCGCATCTACGCCTAATTCTTGGACATACTGAAGCTTTGAGGTAATTCCTTGTAAGTCACCTTCGCCATCGCCATTGCTATCAAAAAAAGACCGTGGGTAGATCTGATAGATAGTGGCTTCTTTCCACCACGGTGAGGATTTCATGGTGTCAGGCTACGGATTGCCCCATCGGCAGACAATGTAAAAAGGATGTAACTCACCCTTTGATGTTTCTCTTTTATAACGTTTATTCATGCCGTTACACTTAAAGCATGAAAATCCTCAATTTGCTCTTACTTTTCCTGATTTTCATCGGAACCCTTTATTGCATTCGATCTCTTCGAGCCTTACATGGCAAAGTTTCGAAGAAGAGTGAACAGATATCACGAGAGATTAATAAAGCAGCACTTGAGGGCAAGAAACTTTCAATGACCGCTTATCGCCAGACAGAAGCGTTTATTCAATTAACTAATCTGCTGCAATTTAAATCAGCAATCCCTCCAACTCGTAGCTGGGCTGCTTCACCGGATTTGCTTCTATTTATCTCTGAAACGGTCAAGAAATATCGACCATCACTTGTTGTGGAACTTGGATCAGGCGTATCGACATTAGTGACCGCTAAATCAGGTGCACGCAAAGTTATCAGCATCGATAACTCAGAGGAGTTTGGCGGCAAGACTCGTGAACTTCTGAAAGAGCACAAAGTTCGTGGAGCTGAAATTCGAATTGCCCCATTGCGTCCATATGCAAATGGTTCTGAGTGGTACGACGTTTCAATGATTAAGGATTTAAAAAAGATTGAACTGCTTATTGTGGATGGCCCACCAGGGTCCAAAAATCCAGAAGCTAGATACCCAGCGCTCAAAGAATTCAAGGATAAGTTGTCAACAAAGGCTGTCATTATTATTGACGATGTGAAGCGAGATGGCGAAAGAAAGTTGGCGGAAGATTTCGCTAAATCCTTGCCAAATCACACCTTAACTATCCTCGATCATGAAAAGGGCACAGCGGTTATTTCACCTCGCTGATTCAATGCCAATTACTCGCGAAGAGGCTTTTACAGAGGCTGCCTCAAAGATCCTCGATACAAACTCATTTGTTCGTGCAGTCTTGTCCGGGCGACGTCGAAACATGACCGTGGATTTTGAACGCATCGATATTCGACTAGTTGAAATCAAAGGGGTTTTGCATCTGCAATTAATGCAAAACGATGGACGTGCCACAACTACAAAGAACCTCTTGCCATCTATGGTTGAAGTTGATCAGCTACTCAACAGTGGTTATGCGAACATCATGGTGGAGAGCACTGATGAGGCGTATTCAATAAGAGTAACTAAGAGCGGTGATGCTCAGGTACATACTGAAAAGCGTCAATCAGAGCAGAATCTTTCGCATGATAAGAAAAAGGAGAGATTGCTCGATTCCAATGATCCATTCTTGCGCGAAGTCGGAATCGCAGATGCAAAGGGAGTCATTAAGCCTTCTCGTCAAGATAAGTACAAACAAGTAGAAGAGTTTTTACGTCTATTGTCTCCAGCACTTAACACGGCGATTGAGGCGGGGCAGATTCATAAGCCAACAAAAGAGAATCCATTACGTATTACAGATCTTGGTTGCGGACATGCCTACTTAACCTTTGCCGCGCATCAATTTTTGATTAACTCTGGAATTCCAGTTGTTGTTACGGGTATTGATGTCCGTCCTGATTCTAGAGATCGCAACAATAAGATCGCTGAGAAACTGGGAATCACAAAGACTATTAATTTCAAAGCTGAAGAGATTTCAAAAACTACTGCTGAGACCGCAGATATTGCGATTGCACTACACGCCTGTGATACCGCTACAGATGATGCGATCGCCTGGGCGGTTAATGGGGGATCAAAGCTTCTCCTTATTGCACCATGTTGCCACCACGATATTCAAAAGCAGATTGATGCAGCACCAGAACCTTGGGGAGCAATTACAAAGTTTGGATTAATGAAGGAACGTTTAGGTGATCTTCTGACAGATTCTTTAAGAGCACAGCTGTTACGCCTCGTCGGATATCGCGTTGAAGTTATTGAATTTGTTGGGGGAGAACACACTCCTCGCAATTTGATGATTCGCGCAGTGAAGACAGATGCAAAGCCAGAGCAGATAGATATTGATAGATACTATGAAATCACCGCTCAATGGGGTGTTAAGCCCGCCTTAGAGAAGAAACTTTCGACTCTCAACATCCGTTAGACTTAGGACATGTCAAAGGTCCTCGCATCCCTTCCAGTTGGTGAAAAGGTTGGAATCG
>JACCDX010594499.1_pt1 | contig 15647 bp, 14 predicted proteins | sample 7449681 | NCBI WGS metagenome assembly JACCDX01 (sample SAMN15323450, study PRJNA562643) | freshwater metagenome | isolation source: river surface water | place: USA:Blue River Watershed | collected 2017-08-18 | reverse complement strand
GGTCAGTAAACTAACGAACAGTCGACCGAAGGGCGCACTCATGCCAAGTTCTAGAGGGAATTACGGCAGAGTGCTCCTTAAGCTTTCTGGTGAAGTTTTTGGTGGCAAGAAGGGCATCGGTGTTGATCCCGATGTTCTAGCTGATGTTGCAAAACAGATCGCCGATGTTGTGCGTAGCGGAGTCCAAATTGCAATCGTTGTCGGTGGAGGAAACTTCTTCCGCGGCGCAGAACTTTCCGAGCGCGGTATGGAACGTTCACGCGCTGACTACATGGGAATGCTCGGAACGGTTATGAACTGTTTAGCGCTCCAAGATTTTCTAGAAAAAGAGGGCGTTGATACACGCGTCCAAACTGCAATCACCATGGGACAAGTTGCCGAGCCATATGTTCCACGTCGTGCAATCCGCCACCTCGAAAAGGGTCGCGTAGTCATCTTCGGTGCAGGCGCCGGAATGCCATTCTTTACAACAGATACAGTTGCAGCCCAGCGCGCACTTGAAATTGGAGCTGGCGCCTTGTTGCTCGCAAAGTCTGGAGTCGATGGCGTTTACAACGCAGATCCACGCAAGGATCCAAATGCGACTAAGTTCGACACAATTTCCTATAGCGAAGTTCTTCAGAAGTCACTCGCAGTTGCAGATGCAGCAGCATTTAGCCTTTGCCGCGAGAACCACCTACCTATCGTGGTCTTCGACTTGATGACGAACGGAAATATTGGCCGCGCAGTTCGCGGTGAAAAGATTGGAACTCTCGTTTCCTAACGAGAGATACAAAGGGAGCAAAAACCATGGCAGATGTAAACAGCGCACTTCAAGAGGCGACCGAGAAGATGAATAAGGCCGTTGAAGTTGCCAAGGATGACTTCGGTGCAATCCGCACAGGTCGCGCCCACCCAGCCATGTTTAACAAGATCATGGTCGATTACTATGGCACATTCACTTCACTCTCACAGCTAGCAACAATTCAGGTTCCTGAATCACGTATGGCAATTGTTTCCCCCTTCGATAAAGGCGCGATGACTTCGATTGAAAAGGCGATTCGCGAATCTGATCTAGGTGTCAACCCAGCTACAGACGGTGCAGTTATCCGCGTTAATTTTCCACAGCTCACTGAAGAGCGTCGCAAGGATTACATCAAGGTTGCAAAAACAAAGGCAGAAGATTCAAAGATTTCAATGCGCAATATCCGTCGTACCGCGAAAGAACTGATGGAGAAGCTAGAAAAAGATGGCGAAATCGGTAAAGACGATCTAAGCCGTGGCGAAAAAGAGCTCGAAAAAATCACCGCTGAGCATGTGGCAAAGATTGATGAACTTCTTAAGCACAAGGAGGCCGAACTTCTCGAAGTCTAAAGACTTCAACTAGTTCTACCTACTGTGTCTGACCTACATTCGATCAACGAAGCGATTAATAAGCGCGCAGGTCGCAAGTTACTGCCATCAATCGGCGTCAGTCTCTTTCTGATTTTGTTGGTCTGGTTTTCACTCGCAAGTTACAGAATTATTTTCGCGGGACTTGTAACCATTGCTGTGGTCCTAGGAATTCGTGAACTTCATCATGCGCTCAGCACACGAAAAATTGATATTCCGCAGTGGTCATTGACCACCGCAGCAGTAGCGCTTTCAGCAGCCGCATGGTTCGGGGGAGTCTCAGGGCTTTCTGTTGCAACTGCAATCGCCTTTCCTTGTCTACTGGTCTTACTTCTTCCTCGCGGAATAGAGGGATTTGTTAGCACCGCATCTGCTTCAGCTCTTGCGCTGATATATCTGCCATTCCTTGCCGGTTTCCTCATTCTCCTTGCTCGTCCCTACAACGGACTTGATCGTGTCATGACTCTTGTTGTTCTCGTTGGATGCAATGACACATTCGCTTACCTAACAGGCGTTCTCTTCGGAAAGCACCCACTTGCGCCCAAGATCAGTCCAAAGAAAACAGTCGAAGGTCTTATCGGTTCTCTCTTCTTCACTGTTATCGGTGGCTCACTCGCATTCCACTACATCATGAATTCTGATTGGTGGTTGGGTGCAATAGCTGGGCTACTTACAGTCTTTACCGCTACGGCTGGCGACCTCATTGAATCAGCGCTCAAGCGCGATATGGCAATCAAAGATATGGGCTCACTGTTGCCAGGACACGGTGGAATCATGGATCGCCTCGACTCAGTTCTCTTTGCAGCACCTGCGCTGTGGCTCGCACTCGAAATTGTGCGTCGCGCACAGGACTCAGGACTTCTATGACAACCGAACGCCCAACCGAACTTAAGTTAGTTTTCGACGAACCTGTTCAGCGTAAGAAAGCACCGAAGCATTTAGCTGACTTCGGCCCTGCAGAACGTAAAGCATTCGCCAAAGAACTGGGCTTCCAACCATTTCGTGCTGCACAGGTTGCAACCCATTACTTCCAGCATCTATCCAATAATCCCGATGAGTGGACTGATATTCCGGCAGCAGAGCGCCAAGCCATAGCTGATGCGCTGACCCCCAAGATGATTGAGCTAGTCACCACCCGCACAACTGATGGCGGTATGACCCGTAAAGACTTGTGGAAATTACACGATGGCGTACTCGTTGAATCCGTCTTGATGCGTTATTCAGATCGCACAACAGTCTGCATTTCCTCTCAAGCGGGATGCGGAATGAACTGTCCTTTCTGCGCAACTGGGCAGGCCGGACTTACTCGCAATCTCTCTGCCGCAGAAATCACCGACCAGATTGTCGCTGCCGCTCGTGCTTGCGCCAATGGAGAAATGCCAGGCGGACCAACACGTCTGTCCAACATCGTCTTTATGGGAATGGGCGAGCCGCTCGCTAACTACAACTCAGTTGTTAGGACACTTCACAACATCACTGATCCAAATCCTGATGGGCTTGGAATTTCGGCCCGTTCCGTAGTTGTTTCAACCGTTGGACTTGTTCCTGGAATTGAAAAGCTGACGGATGAAGGCATTAACTGCACACTTGCAGTTTCACTCCACACGCCAGATGACGAACTCCGCGACAGTCTTGTCCCAATCAACAACCGCTTCAAGGTTCGTGAAGTACTTGCCGCCGCTGATGCATATGAGAAGAAGACTGGACGTCGCTACTCAATTGAGTACGCGCTCATCCGTGACATCAATGATCAGTCATGGCGTTCAGATTTGCTTGGACGATTGCTCAAGAATCGCAATGCCCATGTCAACCTCATTCCACTCAATCCGACGCCTGGATCTAAGTGGACCGCATCTCGCCGTGAAGATGAAGCAGAATTCGTTCGCATCCTTGAAGGGTATGGAGTCCCCGTGACAGTGCGCGATACCCGTGGACGTGAAATTGATGGGGCGTGTGGTCAACTTGCCGCTAGTGAAAAGGAAAAGATTTAACTAGTATCACGTCCATGACATCCGTGGACTTAAAGGAAGCAGCTGCAGCATACGAAGCAGCGTCACAGTATTTTCTTAACTTAGCTCGCGGTGTAACTCCAGATTTGTTGGATGTGCATGCAGAGAATGAATGGTCTGCGCGTCAATGTATTCATCACATGGCAGATTCTGAGGCGCAGTCCTATGCGCGTTTGCGTCGTTTGGTTGCAGAACCTGAAGGTTCAATCATTCAGGGGTATGACGAAGCGGCCTGGGCCAACGAACCAAAGCTTGCATACGCCGATGGCGATGTCGCAAATTCGATCGCCGTCTACGCTGCGGTGCGCGCAGCTTCCCTTGATGTGGTGAAGCGCTTAACTGAAAGCGATCTTGAAAAATTTGGCGAGCACACAGAAGCGGGCAAGTACACAATCGCTCGCTGGCTCGAGACATATACAAAACATCCGTATGATCACGGTGATCAGATGGTTCGCGCTACGAAGGGTCAGGCATAAAAGGTGAAGAAGCTACAGAATTTCATCAACGGCAAATCAGTCGATGGAGCATCAGGTGAGACAACGACCCTGATTAACCCTTCAACCGGTGAGGCATTTGCTACCGCCCCTAAGTCGAATGCAGCAGATATTGATAAGGCGATGAAGGCAGCAAGTGATGCGTTCCCAGGCTGGCGTGATTCAACCCCATCTGAACGTCAGCGCGCTCTGCTCAAGATTGCCGATGCCATCGAGGCTCGTGCCGATGAATTTGTAAACCTTGAATCCGAAAACTGCGGAAAGCCAAAGAGCCTGACGGCTTCTGAAGAAATGCCTCCAATGGTCGATCAGATTCGCTTCTTTGCCGGTGCTGCTCGAAACCTTGAGGGCCGCTCAGCTGGTGAATATATGCATGGCATGACTTCTTACATCCGCCGCGAACCAATTGGTGTTTGTGCGCAAGTAACACCGTGGAACTACCCAATGATGATGGCTGTTTGGAAGTGGGCTCCAGCAATTGCTGCTGGAAACACAGTAGTTCTCAAGCCTTCCGATACAACACCTGTATCTACTCTTTTCATGGCACAGATCATGGGCGAATTCTTGCCGGATGGCGTTATCAACGTCATTGCAGGAGAACGCGAAACAGGTGCCGCACTTGTTGATCACGCAACACCTGCGATGGTTTCTGTCACCGGTTCAGTTCGCGCAGGTATGGAAGTTGCTTCTGCTGCATCTAAGTCGCTTAAGCGCGTTCACCTCGAACTCGGAGGCAAGGCACCTGTTGTTGTATTTAACGATGCCGACCTTCAAGCAGCTGCCGAAGGAATAGCCATAGCTGGTTTCTTCAACTCAGGACAAGATTGCACAGCAGCTACTCGCGTGCTTGTTCAAGAGGGTGTCTACGACGAGATGGTGAAGTTACTTGCTGATCAAGCAACTAACCACATCGGTATGGGAATGCCAGATGAAGATGTCATCGTGGGCCCAGTTAACAACGCATCACAATTCGAGCGCGTCTCCGGATTTATCTCCCGCACTCCATCACATGCTCGCATCGTCGCTGGGGGAGCACCTACAAATCGTCCTGGCTACTTCGTAGCTCCAACCGTAATTGCCGACCTCAAGCAGGCAGATGAGTTGATTCAATCTGAAATCTTCGGACCAGTTATCACCATCCAGAAGTTCAAGGATGAAGCTGAGGCAGTGGCGATGGCTAACGGAGTCGACTACGGCTTGGCCTCATCTGTCTGGACCAAGGACCATGGCCGCGCGATGCGTATGTCCAAGGCCTTTGATTTCGGATGCGTCTGGATTAACACCCACATCCCAATCGTTGCCGAAATGCCACACGGTGGATTTAAGCGAAGCGGATACGGCAAGGATCTCTCCAATTACGGCTTTGAGGATTACACCCGTATCAAGCATGTGATGACCAACCTCAACGCTTAATTCTTTACTGGCGCCAGACCTAAATCCTTCAAAATTAACCTCGATTTAGGTTTGGCTCACGCTCAAAAGGGCTACATAATGAGCCCTGCACAACCGTCCCTTATTCCGGCACATAAAAGGAGCCCTCGTCATGGCTAAGAACCCACTATCTACAGAAGCACGTTCAATTCTTAATTCACACGTTTCACGTCGTGCAGTTCTTGCAGGCGCAGGCGCAGTGGCAGGCGCAGGTGCGCTCGCATCATGCGGAATCGGAGGAGGTTCTGACTCTTCTAATGCAGTTCGTTGGGGCAACTGGCCTCTCTACCTCGATGTTGATGACTCAGGTAAGAAGTACCCAACTCTTGAAGCATTTACAAAAGAGACTGGCATTGATGTTAAGTACTTTGAAGATTACAACGATAACGATGAGTTCTTCGGAAAAGTTCAGGCGCAACTCAAGCTTGGAAAAGATATTGGTTACGACCTAGTCTGCCCAACAGACTGGATGGCATCACGCTGGATCCGTCTTGGATACGCACAGAAGTTTGATGCAGCAAATGTTCCTAACGCTGTAAATATTCTCGACACACTTGCAAGCCCATCATTTGATCCAAAGCGTGAAAGCACACTCACATGGCAGGGCATCATGGGTGGATTCGGATGGAACACTGAAAAGAATCCAAAGGGAATTCGTACACTCGAAGATCTCTTCTCTCCAGCAAATAAGGGAAAGATTGTTGTTCTCTCAGAAATGCGCGACACAGTCGGAATCATTCTTCGCTCACAGGGCGTAAATCTTTCAACTGTTACTGAAGATCAGTTCATGAATGCAGTCGACTTCCTTGCGAAGAAGATCTCTGATGGATGGATCCGCGGCGTTAAGGGCAACGAATACGCAGAAGACCTCACATCAGGTGATGCAACAGCTGTTATTGGCTGGTCAGGCGATATGTTCATCTTGAAGTCTGAAAACGAAGGCAAGTTCGACTTCGCTATCCCAGAATCAGGCGGAACAATCTCAGGCGATAACATGATGATTCCTTCAACAGTTACTGCTGAAGCAAAGGTCAACGCTGAAAAGCTCATTAACTACTACTACGAGCCAGCTGTTGCTGCTGAAGTAGCTGCATACGTCAACTATGTCTGCCCAGTTAAGGGTGCACAGGCTGAGATGGAGAAGATCGATCCAGCACTTGCTTCAAGCGAATTCATCTTCCCAAGTGCGAAGACAATGGCAAACCTCTCTGTCTTCCGCTCACTCACACCAACAGAAGAGACAACTTGGACTGAAGCCTTCCAGAAGGCTGCCGGCAACTAAGTGTCAGATAAGGCTATCTCTGCACGCGGAGATCTCAAGCTCAGCAATATCACCAAGACGTACGGTGATTTCACGGCAGTAAATGATTTGTCGCTTGTCATTCCTGAAGGTTCATTCTTTGCATTGCTTGGACCTTCAGGATGCGGCAAGACAACAACGCTGCGAATGATTGCTGGACTTGAAGAACCAACAAAAGGCAGCATCTCGTTAGGCGCTACAGATATTACGGATACAAAGCCGTATCAGCGTCCAATTAACACTGTCTTTCAGAATTATGCGCTCTTTCCGCACCTCACAATCTTTGAAAATATCGCATTCGGTCTTCGCCGTCGCGGGATTAAAGATGTAGATGCTGCAGTCAATAAGGCGCTTGATCTTGTAGAGCTACCTCACCTTGCACAGCGCAAACCAACACAACTTTCTGGTGGTCAACAACAGCGCATCGCACTTGCTCGCGCAATCGTTAACCGCCCAGCGCTCTTGCTTCTCGATGAGCCACTTGGTGCACTCGATCTCAAGCTTCGTCGCCAGATGCAGATTGAACTCAAGTGGATTCAGAAAGAAGTTGGCCTCACATTCGTTCACGTAACTCACGATCAGGAAGAGGCTATGACTATGGCTGACACCATCGCTGTTATGAACGAGGGCGAGATCGAGCAGATGGGTTCACCTGCTGACCTTTATGACAATCCAGAGACAGCATTCGTTGCTAACTTCTTGGGTCAGTCAAACCTCATCAAGGGAACTGTTACCGGAAACGATGGCGCAAACCAGATTGTTGATCTATTCGGCCAAAAGATTTCGTTGCAGAAGAATCGCTCACACGCGGTAGATAACTCAATCTATGCAGGTATCCGTCCTGAAAAATTCCGTATCTCTCGCCTTGAAACAGCAACATCAGGAAACGTGCTTACTGGTGGCAAAGTTGAAGATGTTTCTTACATCGGTGTTTCAACTCAGTATCAAGTAATGATGCCGTGGGGACAAGAGCTCATGGTCTTCGAACAAAATGATGACGGCGTTGCTCCATTTAGCGTCGGCGAATCCGTCAATATTTCATGGGAGCCAATCTTTACCTTCGGTCTTCGTGGTGATGAAGATGCAGAAGCAGGAACTGAAGTAAACCCTGATGAGGATCTCGACGAAGAATGACATCGGTCTGATGAAGAAGATAAGTACTCCTTATCTCTTATTAATCCCAGGAATGGGATTTCTCTTCACCTTCTTTCTTCTCCCACTCTTCAACCTGGCACAAACGTCAACGCAGACTCCAGTCGGCGGGGGAGATACAGGACAGTACGAACAGACTTTCCGTTTCCAGAATTACATCGATGCATTTATTGAAAATAGAGAGCAGTTCGGTCGCTCATTCCTCTACGCAACGATTGCAACAGTTCTAGCTCTAGCAATTGCATACCCGCTTGCATACGCAATTGCATTTAAGGGCGGCAAGCTCAAGAACCTCATGTTGGTACTGGTTGTCGCACCGTTCTTCACATCATTCTTGCTCCGAACCATTGCCTGGAAGCAGATTCTTGGCGAAGAAGGCTTTGTCGTTCCGACCCTTCGAACTCTCGGAATCATTTCGGAAAGTACAACCCTTACCTCAAGTGCTTTCGCAGTTGTTGCGGGTATGACTTATAACTTCTTGCCGTTTATGACCTTGCCGCTTTATGCATCTATCGACCGAATTGATCCACGCACACTCGAAGCATCAGGCGATCTCTATGCAAACGGATTCACTACTTTCCGCAAGGTGACTCTGCCGCTTTCCATGCCAGGCGTTGTTGCAGGAACTCTTCTCACCTTTATTCCTGCAGCCGGCGACTACGTCAACGCAGCAATCTTGGGTAGCCCACAGACAAAGATGCTCGGAAACGTCATTGAATCTCGCTACTTCAAGATTGTTGATTACCCAACTGCTGCAGCGCTTTCATTCACGCTCATGGCGGCGATTCTTATTCTTGTCACTGTCTATGTCCGTAAGGCCGGAACCGAGGAGCTCGTATGAAGCAGATTTCTCGCTGGTTCGGTCGTAACCTCATTCGCGTATATGCAGTTGTCGCATTCACCTATCTCTTTATTCCAGTTGCCTACACCTTTGCCTTCTCATTTAATGATTCAGGTAAGAGCAATCTAGTTTGGAAGGGCTTCACGCTTTCAAATTGGCAGAACCCTTGCGGTGCACCTGAAGTCTGTACCGCCCTTGGAAACTCAATCAAGATTGGTTTCCTTGCAACTCTATTCTCAACAATTCTTGGCACCATGATTGCATTTGCACTTGGTCGCCATAAATTTAAAGGCCGCTCGACGACGAACCTGCTTATCTTCTTGCCGATGGCAACCCCTGAAATCGTTCTGGGCGCATCCCTTCTCTCACTCTTCTTGGTCTTCAAAATCAACCCAGGTTTCTGGCCAACTGTTATTGCGCACGTTCTCTTCTGCATCTCATTCGTTGTAGTTACCGTGAAGGCGCGAATCGCCAGCCTTGATCCACGTCTTGAACAAGCAGCTATGGATCTCTATGCCAATGAGCGTGAAACTTTCCGTCGCGTTACTTTGCCTTTGGTTGCACCTGGAATCGCAGCAGCGGCGCTCTTGGCATTTAGCTTGTCATTTGATGACTTCATTATTACCAACTTTAACTCAGGCACGATGACAACCTTCCCTAAGTTTGTCTACACATCTGCAGCTCGCGGAATTCCCGCACAGGCCAATGTGATTGGTTCCGCGATGTTCTTCTTAGCTCTTGCCATTGTCATCATCGGACAATTTGTAGGACGCAAGCGCAAAGTTTCATGACGCGCGAACTCGTTATTCTGGGTTCCACCGGTTCCATCGGAGTTCAGGCTCTAGAGATAGTTGAAGCAAACCCTGCACTCTTTTCCGTTGTTGCCATCACTTCTGCGGGTAACAACCCAGAACTACTTATTGAGCAGGCTAAGAAGTTCAAGGTAAAGGTCGTAGGAGTTACCAAGAATGTGGACCTCATCCGCCATGCTCTTCCAGGAGTCGAAGTCATCGATGGACCTGATGCTTCTACTCAGATTGCGGCTATTTCATGTGACGTTGTTCTTAATGGAATAACAGGATCTATCGGATTAGCTCCAACGCTTGCAGCCCTCGATGCCAACAACCGAGTTGCGCTAGCAAATAAAGAATCTCTTGTTGCTGGTGGCGATCTCGTGATTGCTCGTGCGAAAGAAGACCAACTTCTGCCCGTTGATTCAGAACATTCTGCTATCTGGCAAGCTCTGATTGGTGAGAAGAAATCTGAAATCTCAAAGCTCATTCTTACCGCGAGTGGTGGACCATTTAGAGATCGCGCAGATCTAACCGGAGTAACAGTGCAAGAAGCCCTCGCACATCCAACATGGGTTATGGGGACAGTGGTCACAATTAACTCTGCAACGCTCATGAACAAAGGGCTTGAAATTATCGAGGCGCACTATCTCTTTGGAATTCCGTACTCCCAAATCGAAGCTGTCATTCATCCTCAATCAGTTGTTCACTCAATGGTCGAGTTCGTTGATGGTTCAACGATTGCTCAAGGTTCACCTCCCAATATGAAGGGTCCAATTTCTCTGGCACTCTCATATCCACAACGTGTCCCAGGTGCGACAACTCCGATTGATTGGACTGCTTCCCATACGTGGAACTTCTCACCAATCGATGAATCACGTTTCCCAGCAGTTTCACTCGCTCGCGATTGCGGAAGTACCGGGGGAGCGCTTCCAGCAATCTTCAACGCATCCAATGAAGTTGCGGTTCAGGCATTTGTCGATGGCCAGATCAAGTTCACAGAGATTGTTAAGACTGTAAGCCAAGTTGTTGAGACCCTTCGCAGCTCCCACACTGGAAAGATTCGGGATCTGGCTGATGTCAGCGCCATCGAGAATGATGCGCGACGTACTGCTCATGATCTATTGAAGAAGGTCGGTTAATGAAACTTCTCGGAACCTTTGCATTTGTCATCGCACTTCTCCTATCTGTTATGGTCCACGAATTCGGCCACTATCTGACTGCAAAAAAGTTCGGCATGAAAGTCACCGAATTCTTCCTGGGTTTCGGAAAGCGCATCTGGTCATTTACTCGCGGTGAGACTGAATTTGGAATTAAAGCAATTCCAGCTGGCGGTTACTGCCGTATTGAAGGAATGACTCCACGTGATGAGATGCCAGCTGGCGAAGAATCTCGCGCTTTTTACGGAGCATCAACGCTGCAAAAGCTCATCGTGCTTGGTGCGGGTTCATTTGCCCACTTTGTAATCGGGTTCTTGCTTATCTTCTCTATCTTCTTTGGAGTTGGCGTCAATACCTTGCTCTCTGATGTCACGCAGGTTTCACCAAACTCAGCTGCGGCGGCAGCAGGCTTCCAGCCAGGCGACAAGATCACTTCCATCAATGGCAAGAAGGTCACCAATTGGTATGAAGACTCACAAGCAATCCGAGATTCGCAAGGCAAGGAACTCACATTCACCGTTCTTCGCGATGGCAATGAAATTTCAATTTCTGCGGCGCCTACCTATATTGAATCTGATAAACGCTATGTGCTTGGCGTTGTGACAAAAATTGGCACCCAACGAGAGGGTTTTATTACCTCCATTTCTGAATCAGGTCGCGCTACCGCGGTACTTACTCGTGAATCCATAAAGGCGCTTATTGCTCTACCCACAAAAGTTCCGCAACTCATACGCCAAACATTTGGTGGCGAAGAGCGTGACCCTAACGGTCTTGTTGGAGTTGTCGGAGCCGCACGAGTGTCAGGGGATGCGGTCGGCAGCAATAAACTCAATAACACTGAACGTTTCGGAACTTTCTTACTTCTTGTTGCAAGCTTGAATATCTTTGTTGGACTCTTTAATCTCTTGCCGCTCTTGCCTCTCGATGGCGGCCATATGGCAGTTGCTATCGCCGATGAAATTCGTGCGTTCTTGGCCCGCCTTCGTGGTCGACCACGACCAGCTGCAATAGATGTCAATGTACTCACACCGGTAACGATGGGCGTCTTCGCAGTTCTTGCAGTCCTTACTGTGATTCTGCTTATTGCCGACATTTTCAATCCCGTCTCGCTCAATTTGTAGAGATAAGGCAGAATACGGCTCATGGTTGATCTCGGAATTCCAAGTGCTCCACCTCCTACGCTGCACCCACGTCGCAAGACAAAGCAGCTCAATGTTGGCGGAGTCGGCGTAGGTTCTGATTCACCGGTCAGCGTTCAATCAATGTGCACAACGCTCACATCCGATGTCAACGCAACCTTGCAGCAGATTGCCGAACTCACAGCATCTGGTTGCCAAATCGTTCGCGTCGCAGTTCCTTCACAAGATGATGCAGATGCGCTGGCACAGATTGCTAAGAAGTCACAGATTCCCGTAATTGCAGATATTCACTTCCAGCCCAAGTACATCTTCGCAGCAATCGATGCAGGATGCGCCGCGGTTCGTGTTAACCCAGGCAACATCAAGCAATTCGATGACAAGGTCAAAGAAGTTGCTAAGGCTGCAGGAGATGCCGGAATCCCAATTCGTATTGGTGTAAACGCTGGATCACTTGATCCTCGACTTCTCAAGAAGTACGGCAAAGCAACTCCTGAAGCGCTAGCTGAATCTGCTCTCTGGGAAGCTTCTCTCTTCGAAGAGCATGGCTTTAGCAATATCAAGATTTCTGTAAAGCATCACGACCCAGTCACGATGGTCAATGCGTATCGGATCCTTGCTGCAAAGTGCGATTACCCATTGCACCTTGGCGTCACTGAAGCTGGCCCAATCTTCCAAGGAACCATCAAATCTGCAACAGCTTTCGGAATTCTTCTTGCAGAAGGTATTGGCGACACAATCCGCGTTTCACTATCAGCTCCACCTGTTGAAGAAGTCAAGGTCGGCATTTCAATCCTTGAATCTCTTAACTTACGTCAACGCAAACTTGAAATTGTTTCTTGCCCTTCATGTGGACGTGCACAGGTAGATGTCTACACACTTGCTGAAAAGGTTCAGGCAGGACTTCAAGGAATGACAGTTCCTCTTCGCGTTGCCGTTATGGGTTGCGTTGTTAATGGTCCCGGAGAAGCGCGCGAAGCAGACCTCGGCGTTGCATCCGGAAATGGTAAGGGTCAGATCTTTGTTAAGGGTGAAGTCATCAAGACAGTGCCTGAAGCGCAGATTGTTGAAACACTTATCGAAGAAGCTATGCGTCTTGCTGAAGAGATGGAAGCCGCAGGCGTTCCATCAGGAGAACCTTCCGTCACAACTTCGTAATAGTCAGGTAGGGTTCGCGATATGTTGCGAATGTCCACACTTTTCTTGCGCACGCTCCGCGATGACCCAGCAGATGCTGAAGTACCTAGCCATCGCCTCTTAGTTCGGGCTGGTTACATTCGCCGAATCGCTGCTGGTGTGTACTCATGGCTACCACTGGGTGTCATCACACTTCGCAATATCGAGAACATTGTTCGCGATGAAATGGATAAGGCTGGATTCCAAGAAGTTCACTTCCCAGCGCTACTCCCTAAAGATGCTTACGAAACCACTGGTCGTTGGAACGATTACGGCCCAGATTTGTTCCGTCTGCAAGATCGCAAAGGCGCTGACTATCTTCTAGGCCCAACCCACGAAGAGATGTTCACTCTGATGGTCAAAGGCGAGTACTCGTCATATAAAGATTTGCCTCTAGCTCTCTATCAAATTCAGACCAAGTACCGCGATGAAGCACGTCCACGTTCAGGAATTATCCGCGGACGCGAATTCGTCATGAAAGATTCCTACTCTTTCGACCTTACTGATGAAGGTCTCGTTGAGTCCTACATGCGCCACCGCGCGGCATACATCAAGACTTTTGATCGCCTTCGTTTGAAATACAACATCGTCAGCGCAGTATCAGGCGCCATGGGCGGATCAGCATCTGAAGAGTTCTTGGCTCCATGCGAAACAGGCGAAGATACTTACGTTCTCTGTGAGAAGTGTGGCTACGCTGCAAATGTTGAAGCGATGACAACGCTCGTTGCGCCAAGTGATGCATCAGGTGTTGCAGCCCTGGAAGTCTTTGACTCACCAAACACGCCAACTATCGACACGCTTGTTGAACTCCTGAATGCAAAGTTCGGTGGGGGATACGACGGTGGGATGACGCTGAAGAACGTCATGCTGATGGCTGATGAAACCCCTATCTCAGTTCTTGTTCCAGGAGATCGCGAAGTAGATCTTAAGCGCCTGCAAGCAAACCTTGCTGGCGTCAACGACATCCGTGTATTTGAAGAACCAGATTTCGCTAAGTTCCCAGGACTCGTCAAGGGTTACATCGGGCCACAAGATGCAAAGAAAAATGGCATCACCGTCTATGCAGATCCACGTATTGCTCTAGGTACTTCATGGGTAACGGGCGCAAATGCTAAAGATAAGCATGCGCGCAACGTTGTAAATGGTCGCGACTTTGAAGTTGATCACTACATCGAGGCGGCTCAGATTAAGCAGGGCGATGCATGTCCAAAGTGCGCAACCCCAGTCATTATTGATCGCGCCATTGAAATTGGCCATATCTTCCAACTTGGCCGTAAATATGCAGATGCACTTGGTCTTACTGTTCTTGATCAGAACGGTAAGTCTCAGGTTGTCACCATGGGCTCTTACGGAATCGGTGTTTCCCGTGCCGTGGCAGCAATTGCTGAACAGAGCTATGACGAAATCGGTCTCTCATGGCCAGTTGAAGTAGCACCTGCAAAGGTCCACGTTGTTGCAACAGGTAAAGAAGATGCAGTCTTTGAAGCAGCCGAGAAAATTTCTGCAGAGCTTGAGTCACGCGGCATTAGCGTCATGATCGATGATCGTCGCGGAACCAGCCCAGGAGTTAAGTTCAAGGATGCCGAGCTCATCGGTATTCCGGTAATCGTCGTTGTGGGCAAAGCGCTTGAACAAGGAAATGTTGAAGTTCGAGTTCGCAAGAGCGGCGATAAGTCAGAGGTAGCAGTTGCTTCAGCTGTCGATTCAATCGCTGCGCTGTTACCTACTCTGAGCTAATGCTCGAAAATCTCACCGCGATTAATCTCGCACTCCTTGGCATTGCCATGTTTACTGCAGGCTTCGTTGACGCCATCGCAGGTGGGGGAGGTCTGATTCAGACCCCAGCCATGTTGCTCTCATTTCCTGATCGCAATCCAGTCGAAGTTGTTGCAACTTCTAAGACGGCCGCTTTCTTTGGGACATCCACTGCTGCAATTAAGTATCGCAAATCAATTAAGACTGACCCTAGGCTGCTCGTTGCGATGGTCTTTCCAGCATTTATTGGCGCAGGCTTTGGGGCGCATTTGGCTTCGCGAATTTCATCAGAAAGCTATAAGAGTTCAATCTTCTTCGTAATGATTGCAATCTTTATCTATACATTGGTAAAGCCTGAGCTCGGTAAGAACCATGTCGAAAAATACTCACCGCGAAAGCTCAAGGTAATCGGGGCAATAGCTGCATTCATCATCGGTTTCTATGACGGACTTATCGGTCCGGGGACTGGAACCATCTTGATGATTGCACTGGTTGCCATCATGGGCTTCGCCTTTGTGGGTGCATCGGCTATTGCAAAGGTAGTTAATGCGACGACAAATCTGGCATCCATCATCGTTGTAGGGCTCACAATCGGCGTTATGTGGAAGCTCGGTTTAGTTCTCGGTGTTGCAAATCTTGCTGGGGGATATGCCGGTTCTCATATGGCGCTCAAGAAGGGTTCCGGATTTATCCGTATCTTCTATCTGATTGTCACCGGCATACTTATTCTGCGACTTGGATACTCACTCTACTTCGAGTAAAATTTAGCTTGCTCCACAACTAAATAACAATCGAATAGGACGGCACCATGGCTCTCAAAGACCAAGTTTCTGAACACATTACGCCAGCGCTACACCAAGCTGGATATTTCCTCGAAGATGTAAATATCGTCTCTCCTGGTCAGCACCGCATCGTCACAGTAATCGTCGACGGTCAGAGCGCTCTTAATCTTGATCAAGTTACCGTTGCCTCAAAGTTAGTATCTGAGCTTCTAGATGAAGCAACCTTTATGGGGGAGACCCCATTCACCC